>ERZ779978.408-NODE-408-length-16714-cov-8.0347_pt1 | contig 16714 bp, 9 predicted proteins | sample MGYA00511938_ERZ779978 | MGnify/ENA primary metagenome ERZ779978 (study PRJEB29588, sample SAMEA2153557) | human gut metagenome | biome: human gut; feature: human-associated habitat; material: faeces | place: Denmark | collected 2008/2010 ...
TTGTAGGCAAAGATAATATTTATTGAATTAACCCCTCAAGTTTTTACGTTGATCCACAGCGCATTCATTGAAGAAAATTCCAAAAGATCCTTCGAACAATATACACTTGGCACACAGACGGTAGAACTGTCACCGGAACAGCAGACTGAACTTACATCGCTGTTTACCATCCTGGCCGGCAAACTGGCACAGACCAGCAAACATCCACAGACACTGGCACTGCACCTGTCGCTTGCCATCATCGACATCATCGGAGAAGCTATCACCTCCAAGCAAACGGCTCATAGCCTGCCCCAACGTTATGTGGAGCATACCATCACCTTCAGAAACCTGCTCAAACAGCATGTAGAGCACAGCCACAGTCCCAGTTACTATGCACGCATGATGAATATCTCGCTCATGTATCTCAACGAAGCGGTTAAAGGGACGACGGGGTTCAGTGTCAGCCAGAACATACAATATGAAATTGTGACAAGAGCCAAACGGAGCCTGATATATACCAGTAAAAGCGTAAAGGAAATAGCTCAGGAACTCGGATTTGAAGATTACGCTTACTTTACCCGGCTCTTTTCGAAAACAGCAGGAATATCTCCAACAGACTTCCGCAAAAACCATAAATAGTCCAAGTACTCCCCTATCTTATCCATTGCCTCCGTTTCTTCATCGGGCTAACTTTGCATCCGGAACAACACGAAGTATGTATGCCGGACATACCCCGAACTGTACCGGCTAACCCTAACAAATAATAATCATGAAGAAACAAAGAACATTCTACATCGACCTCGTTCTGGCAGCTATATGTCTGCTCACTCTTATTACCGGTCTGATTATCCATGCGGCAGGTCATGGTATCGTACAGTCAAATGTAAAAATCTGGAGAGTTACACATATCGTATGGGGAGTATTGTTTCTCATCCTGCCCACTGGACACATAAGGGCTCACCGGGGATGGTATAAAAGCTTGCCCGAAAGATTCAGGCAACGCAGCAAGGTTACGGTTTGTCTGTCGGCCGTTTATTTACTGACAAGTGCGACAGGCCTCATCCTGATATTGCATCGGGAAAATGCCGGCACTCATTTAGGAATACTGCATTATCAGGCAGGTATCCTGTTCGGCATACTGGCAATCTGGCATCTGTGCGGACGTATGAAAATACTCCTGACAATGAGAAAAAACATTGAGAAAAGGTCTCAGAAAGGGTAGGAACGGGGATGAACGGTAATTTGAGCAGATATTATTATTCATTGAATAAAGATTTTTGTTTAAATTAATGTAAAAAGCCTTTCTTTGCTTAGTCTGTTCTAAGGGACAGGTATCTTTTGTATAAACAAACTAATAAGCTTATGAAAAAAACATTAATTGCATCTATCTTATCAACATTATTCTTAACTGCATGCGTAGGGAACAAACAAGATAATTCTGCTGTTCTCACAGACTCCGGTCTGAACCCTCAGAACTTCGTTACTGACATAAACGGAAAAAAGACTGGTCTATTTGTTTTGAAGAACAAAAACAACATGGAAGTGTGTGTTACCAACTTCGGCGGACGAATCGTTTCGGTGATGGCTCCAGACCGTAACGGAGTAATGCGCGATGTGGTATTAGGATTCGACTCTATTCAGGATTATATAAAATATCCTTCCGACTACGGAGCAAGTATCGGCCGGTATGCAAACAGAATTGCAAACGGACGTTTTACACTGGACGGTACAGCTTATCAATTGCCACAGAACAATTACGGGCATTGTCTGCACGGTGGTCCTAAGGGATTCCAGTATGTAGTATATGACGCTACCCAGACAGACAGCAGTGAGGTGAAACTGTCTTACTACGCCAAAGATATGGAACAAGGTTTCCCTGGAAACGTGAACTGTACGGTTACCATGCGACTGACAGACGACAATGCCATCGATCTGAAGTACGAAGCGGAAACAGACAAACCGACTATCATCAACATGACCAACCATTCTTATTTCAATCTGGACGGAGATCCAGCCAAAGGAAATGCTGATTATTTATTAATGGTAAATGCCAGCCACTTCACACCGGTAGACAGTACATTCATGACAACTGGTGAAATTCTTCCGGTAGAAGGAACTCCGATGGATTTCCGCCAGCCCGCCGTACTTGGAGAACGTCTGAATGAAGAAACAGAACAACTGAAAAACGGTCACGGTATTGACCACAACTGGGTACTCGATACCAAAGGGAACATCAACGAAGTATGTGCTTCTCTGAAATCGGAACAGAGCGGTATCAAACTGGAAGTTTATACAGACGAACCGGGAATCCAGATTTACACCGGAAACTTCCTGGATGGCACACAAACCGGAAAGAAAAATACCAAATACAACTTCCGCGCTTCTGTATGTCTGGAGACTCAGAAATATCCGGATACGCCCAACAAGCCTGAATGGCCTTCATGCGTATTACGTCCGGGAGAAAAATATACAAGCCATACAATCTTTAAATTTGTTGTAGAATAATAAGCCATCATGAATCTTAGAAAATATATTTCAGTAATAGGTTGCTGTACGGTATTGTCCGCATCTGCCGTAAATGACGGATATACCAATCAGGACGTATGGAGTGCTTATGAGGGCTTCAACAAGACTTTTCTTGACAGTAAAAAATACATTTACAAGACCGATACTTCCTTTCCAGAAGCAGTAGACCGCTGGAAAGGAGCTGCTGCAATCTGGTGCCAGCCGATGTACTGGGACATGTCGATGAACGCTTATCGCCTGGCTTGCAAACAGGGAGATAAAAAGCGTAAAAAGGAATTCAAGGAATTAAGCCGTAAAATATTTGAAGGAAATAAAGCACAATATGCCGGATTCAACTTTCATGACAACAATGAAAATACCGGCTGGTTTATTTACGACGATATCCAGTGGTGGACCATCACACTGGCACGTGCTTACCAGTTGTTCGGCGACGATGAATATCTGAAACTCTCGGAAGCCAGCTTCAGCCGTGTATGGTATGGCTCAGAAAAAGTCGGAGATACCGGTTCATACGACCCGAAGAAAGGCGGGATGTTCTGGCAATGGCAGCCGATACAGCATCCAAAGCCAAACGACAGTGACCGTGACGGAAAAATGGCATGTATCAATTTCCCGACAGTCGTAGCTGCGATGACACTTTACAACAGTGTACCTAAAAACAGAAAGCCATCAGCAGACAAAATTCCTCTGTATCAGACACGCGAACAGTATCTGGCCAAAGCAAAAGAAATTTACGACTGGGGTGTAGAGAATCTGTTCGACAAGCAAACAGGAAGAATAGCCGACAGCAGACACGGACAACACGAACCGGCCTGGAAAACCCATGTGTACAATCAGGCAACTTTCATCGGTGCTTCTGTACTCTTGTACAAAGCTACCGGAGATAAAAAATACCTGGACAATGCTATTCTGGCAACAGACTATACGGTGAAAGACATGTCGGCAGAACATGGAGTGTTACCATTCGAAAGTGGTATAGAGCAAGGAATTTATACAGCAATTTTCTCACAGTATATTGCAATGCTGGTATACGACTGCGGACAGAAGCAATATGTCCCCTTCCTGAAAAAAACAATCGCTACCGGATGGAGCAACCGTGACAAAACCCGCAACATCTGTGGAGGAGAATACACAAAGAAGTTATCGGGAAATGAAGTTATCGACAGTTATTCCGCATCGGGAATACCGGCACTAATGCTGCTTTTCCCGGCAAATTAATTTCATTTAGTAGAAACAATGAGAACAATTTGGATTTTACTGCTATGCATCTGCTCCGGCATAAAAATGCTGGCACAAGACAATAATACCTCTAATGTCGCATATCAGGACGAACATACTCGCTTTACGATAATCAGTGACGGAACGATTCGTATGGAATGGCAGAAAGACGGGAAGTTTGTTAACTCTCCGTCTTTCGTAGCCGTCGAAAGGAATTATGCACCGGCCGAATTTCAAGTACACGACTCGGATGGGTGGATTGAAATTACAACCAGCAAATTCACTCTGAAATACAAGAAAGACAGCGGAAAGTTTACTGCAAGCAACCTGGCTATTGATTCAAAAAATATCACTCCATCCTTCCACTGGAAACCGGGTGATACCAATGCCGGAAATCTGAAAGGTACATTCCGCACGTTAGACGGATATGACGGCGACATTTTCGTTGGAAACGGGAATGACAATGGTGACCATAAGCCTATGCCGATAGAAGACGGAATATTGTCGACCGACGGATGGACCTTGATAGACGACTCTAAAGGACTGCTGTTCGATGATTCGGAATGGGCATGGGTAACCGAACGCCCTTCCGGTGAGGGACAGGACTGGTACTTTATGGCCTACGGACATAATTACAAGGCGGCTCTCAAAGACTTTACCACTTTTGCCGGAAAAGTACCTTTACCTCCACGATATGCTTTCGGATACTGGTGGTCCAGATACTGGAGTTATTCTGATGACGAACTTCGGGATCTGACTGCCAAATTTGATGCATACGACATACCGCTGGATGTGTTAGTCATCGACATGGACTGGCATTACGTAAACCCGGGAAGAGGCGGATGGACCGGTTATACATGGAACAGATCTCTTTTCCCAAATCCGGCACAATTCCTTCAATATCTGAAAGGTAAAAAACTGCAGGTTACACTCAACCTGCACCCTGCCGGCGGCATTGAGCCATACGAAGAGAGATACAAAGATATGGCTAACTGGATGGGAATGGATCCCAGCAGCAAGCAGCGGATAGATTATTGCGGTTCAGACAAACGGTTCATGAGTGGATGGCTGAATACCATTCTGCGCCCGATGGAAAAAGAAGGAGTAGATTTCTGGTGGCTGGACTGGCAGCAAGATATGTTCGACAGACATATAAAGACACTGAACAATACATGGTGGCTTAATTATGTACTGTTCAGCGACATGGAACGCAACCGTACAACCCGTCCGTTGCTGTATCACCGCTGGGGAGGTCTGGGAAATCACCGTTATCAGATAGGTTTCTCCGGTGATTCCTACAGTACATGGAAAACGCTGGAGTTTCTCCCCTACTTCAACTCTACCGCATCTAATGTGCTTTACGGTTACTGGAGTCACGATCTGGGAGGTCACCAGTTTGCCAAAGGCGTATCGGAGCTGGACAAAGAACTATTTGTGCGCTGGATGCAGTTCGGAGCATTCAGTCCGATTATGCGTACACACTCCATGAAAAGCTCGGCTATGAACAAAGAGCCCTGGGTATTCAACCAGGAATATCTCGGTGTACTGCGCAACACGATACGCCAGCGCTATCAGATAGCTCCTTATACTTATACCATGGCACGCAAGACATATGACGAAGGTATCTCACTCTGCCGTCCGATGTATTACGACTATCCGGAAGACAAAGAAGCTTATCAGTTTAAAAACCAGTATATGTTTGGAGATGAAATGATCATAGCCCCCGTTACATCGCCTATGGTCAATGGCTTCGCTACAACAAAGGTGTGGCTGCCTGCCGGAAACGACTGGTACGAATGGCATACCGGTACACTGTTAAAGGGCGGACAGACTGTAGAACGTGTCTTTACCCTCGACGAATATCCTGTGTATGTAAAAGCCGGTGCCATACTTCCTTTCTACGGTGACGTAAAAAATCTGCACGGAAATGACGAAACTGTCAGATTTACATTATTCCCCGGAGGAAACGGTTCTTTCTCGTTCTATGAAGACAACGGTAATGACCAGACTTACCAGAAGCAGTATGCACGTACTCAAGTTTCATCTGTTCGAGACGAAAATACGCTGACCGTAAATATTGGTGAACGCAAAGGTAATTATCAAGGCATGCCTAAAAAGCGCAATTACAGTATCGATATTTTAGGTTCTGCTCCAGCAGTCCGGGTTACCGTCAACGGTAAGGAAGCGGCATACAGCTACGATGGTACTGAATTGAAGCTCAGCATTTCACTGCCCGACAGTAACTGCAAACGTGCATATACGGTTAAGGTAACCTATGACAGCAACCAACCGGAAATAAACGACGGATTGTATGGCAAATTCAAACGAATGAAAAAGAGTTTTGTTGAAATGAGATACCGAAACGCCAGCATCGATTATATCGAGGAACTAGGTGATATGGAAACAACCGGACGAGCCGTAACTTATGATAACAGTTCGTTTGCCGACCGCATCAATGAGTTCCGTAAAAATTACGACAGCCTCCCCGAATTGCTGAAAAAGCAGAGACTAAACGAAAATGATATCCGCTGGTTCCTGCAATCCATTCACTGGCAAAAAAATTAAGACTATACGTTCAAATACTCCAAAACAGAATTCTGTGAAAATCAGGATTCTGTTTTTCTAATTATATAAAGATACATATCAATGCAAGCAAGACTCAATATAATCCGACTATTCATGCGCAAATAAATCTGATTTATTCCCTTCAAACAGATAAATATTATAACTTTGTACCTAAACATGAAAAACCATTATATAAGACTGACGTATGCTATCGAAAAGCCACTTAATTAAATACTTCTTAATACTATTCGCTCTTTTATTCAATCATCAGATAAAAGCCTCTTCGTTATTCGTAATCGACTCTTATACAGTAAAAGACGGATTGTCACACAATACAATATGGTGTGCTCTGCAAGACAGTTACGGTTTTATCTGGCTAGGAACCAATAATGGTTTAAATTGTTTTGACGGACAAAAAAATACAATATACCGAACTTCTTCACAAGAAAAGGCACAATCGCTGGGCAGTAATTTTATCTTTTCCCTATTTGAAGACAAGCAGCGTCAAATATGGATAGGAACCGACTGCGGTATATACATTTACGACAGAAAAAACAGTTTTAAGGCATTTACACAGGCAACTAAATTCGGAGTATCGATCAGCAGTGAAGTAAGAAAGATAGTCCAGTTTTCTGATGATCAAATCGCAATAGCCACTTTAGGACAGGGAGTATTTTTCTATAACCTGAAGACCAAGGTTCTGGAACAAAACAACCAGTGTCAATCATTTATATGGGATATGTATGTGGATGCCAAAAACGAAAAGTTGTATGTTTCGTCTTTGCAAGAGGGGATATTATGTTTTAACAAGAATCAAGAACTGCTTCACTCATATCCCCTGCATACAAAAGCAGAAAAGACAAACACAACTTCATTGAAAGCTAATTCTATATTAGCGGCAAATAACCGGCTATGGATAGGTACTGACAGCAAATATTTATTCGAGATTGATCCTTCGTCAGGCCAGACAACATATCACAGACTAGAATCCAGCAAATTTCAGATTATACAATGTCTGATCAGTTTCAATCCGGAAACATTCCTGATCGGTACAGACAACGGTGTTTTTCTATACAACTATAAGACACAGGTATTATCGGAGTTAACAGAAACCTACAACATCAACAATGCCGTTGTAAATCAGAATATTAATTCTTTCATGAAAGATAAGGAAGGTGGAATATGGGCTTTAACCAATCAGGCCGGAGCAGTTCATATCATACCCAAAAATAAGATATTCAACCAGCATATTATACCTAATAATCCAATCGTAAACACGTTTTACGAGGATAATCTTCACCGTATTATCTGGATAGGTACCCAAAAAGGACTCTTCAAATACAATATAGACAGTAAAGAAATTCAGGAATATAACCTGGCAGAAAAAGAAAAACAAATCTTCGATATACGAACTCTTTGCCTGAACGGAAACGAACTCTGGATCGGAACGTTCTCGAACGGTCTGAAAGTGCTTAACCTGAGCGACGGAAAAATAAAAAGTTATCACCACTCGTATAATACCCCCAATACAGTATGTAGTGACAACATCCAAAAAATATATAAGTGCAACAACGGAACCATTTATATAGGAACCAACTGGGGACTGTGTTATTATAATTCGGAAGAAGATAACTTCAGAGTAGAAACATCGGTCGGAGCCATGATTTCCATTACAGACATTTACGAAGACTCGCACAACAATCTCTGGATAGCAACTGCCAACAACGGAATATTTTACAATAACAGAAAAGACAATTACTGGAAACACTATGAACATAAACAAGGAGTAAACACATCTCTAAGCAGTAACTCCATCGTAACTTTATTTGAAGACTCCAAACAGAAGATATGGCTGGGAACCAATGGAAACGGTCTTTGCCAATTTAATCCGCAAACAGAAACATTCACTACTTTCAACAGCAACAATAAACAGTTGTCTACACTTGTAGTATACTCTATAGAGCAGGATTTTTCAGGTTATCTATGGGTTACCAGTAACATCGGTCTGACCAAAATAAATCCTCAAAAAGAAGAAGAGTACCAGCACTTCACTACATCTGACGGACTACAGGAAAACCTGTTCTGCGAACGTGCTTCTTACAAGACATCAGAAGGAATTCTGTTATTTGGAGGAGTCAACGGATTCAGTTCATTCAAGCCGTCGCTGGTTCAGAAGAATACGTTCATACCTCCTGTATATATTACCGGTTTTGTGCTGACACACACAGATACAACTTTGGATATACGGAAATTACTGAACATTGAGCAACCCATTTATTTAACCCAAGAGATAAAAATACCTTTCCATTACAATAGCTTTACAGTCTATTTCTCATCTTTAAGCTATCAGAATCCTAAAAAGAATCATTTTTCATTCAAACTGGAAGGATTCGATACAGAATGGTACAATAATGTAGAGGGTAATTTTGCGTCTTACAACAACCTTCCGCCAGGAAAATACTGCTTACTGGTAAAAGGCTCGAACAACGACCAGCAATGGAATGAGGAGACAGCCCGGTTATGGATTATCATCACTCCTCCCTGGTACCGTTCTATCTGGGCATATATTGTCTATACACTATGCATAATCGGCAGTATAGTCTATACATTACATAAAAGAGAACAACATTTAAAAAGAAAATATCGGAAAAGAGTAGAAGAATATCAGATTGAAAAAGACAGAGAAGTATACAAAAGTAAAGTAAACTTCTTCATAAACCTGATTCACGAAATCAGAACACCTCTTACATTAATTAAACTTCCTCTGGAAAGCATCATGCATGTGAACATAGACAGAAAAATGGAGGAACGGTACTTAAATGTTATCAACAAGAATGTGGATTACCTGCTAGGAATAACCAATGAACTGCTTGATTTTCAGAAAATAGAATCAGGAGAAATCAAACTTCACCTTCAGCAGCATGATATATGCCACTTGATTAATGATATTTATCAACAGTTTATCGGATCTACCGATTTAAGAAATATCAGCCTGTCAATCCATATACCTGAGAATTTTCAGCTTGAAGCACTGATAGACGGTGAAAAGATCAACAGAATACTGGTCAACCTATTAAGTAATGCAATGAAATATGCCAATAAGGCAATTTCAATAGGTATCGAAAAGAATGACACAGATTTTTCTATCTGGGTAGAAGATGACGGCCCTGGCATATCAGACAACGAGAAAGAAAAAATATTCCAGACCTTTTACCAGATAGCTGACGAAAAATCTGTTCAGGGAAGCGGTATCGGACTTGCTTATTCACTTGCACTGGCCGAAACCCATCACGGAACACTCTGCGTAAAAGACAGTCATCTGGGCGGGGCAGCATTCGTTCTGACTCTTCCTATCTACAGCAAAAATGAACAAAAAGAAGAAGTAGGCATCATACCAGACTCACAATATACAGCCGCAAACGATAACAGCAATGATTCGCCTGATGCTCCTCAATATAGTGTACTGCTGGTGGAAGACAACACTGATCTTTTGGAAATGGAGTACTCCGGTCTGGAAAAATATTACCATGTACTGAAAGCTAAAAATGGTATTGAGGCTTTACAAGTCATCGAAGACAATGATATAGATATTGTAGTCAGCGATGTCATGATGCCACTCATGAACGGTCTCGAACTGTGTGCCAAAATCAAGAACAATATCGAATACTCACACATACCTGTCATCTTGCTAACAGCGAAGGTTTTGCCAGAAGCAAAGGTTGAAGGCTTTTCGTATGGTGCAGACGCCTATGTAGAAAAACCGTTTACGATTTTGCAACTACATATGCAAATACGCAATTTGCTGAAACTGCGCACAACATTCCAGCAACATATGACTTCGTTCCTTCCTGATGCCAAACCAGAAGAAAAGGAAGAAGAGGAAACAGGTATTCAGTTAACTCCTCAAGATCAGGAGTTCATCAAAAAGATGCAAGAAATTATAGAGCAGCAACTGGCAGATGAAGGTTTCTCAATCGACACACTTGCCTCAGAAATGAACATGAGCCGTTCTAATTTCTACCGGAAGCTAAAAGCTCTTTCTGGAATGCCACCTAACGACTATTTAAAAAACTGCCGTCTCAATAAAGCTGCACAGTTACTAAAAGAAGGCTACAGAGTTACAGAAGTATTCGAACGTACAGGATTCGGATCGTCTTCTTACTTTGCCAAATGCTTTAAAGCCAAATTTGGAGTACTTCCCAAAGACTATATCTCCAATTAAAATAATTGCTGTCTGATAAAAATCTTTTGCTTTTACGCAGTTTTTATCAGACAGCAATAAAATTTCCAATTAGCCAGAACAAGCGAAAGGCTGATTCTTTACTCTCTTGAACTGTAAATGGAAGTTTTTTATTTTACTTCTTCAATTTGTACACTCAAAATACCAACTGCTGCATGAGGCAAAGGTACAATTCTCAGACGCAGCCCTTCAGTGGTGATATCTTTACCCGGATGAACCATATTGTATTGGTCTTTCAGCATCCGATATTCATCTGTCACATAAATTGGAAAAGTTTTCCATTCTCCATTCTGTTTATACTCCAATGACCATGATTTCGGAACCTGTACACCTCCACCATCATCATACCAGTATACAGAAAAACTTTGCAGTGCAATCGGACGCTTCAGGATAAATTCAACAATTTGCTCCTCACCTTTTTGCGGCCAACTTGTCCAACGTGGAATAGAGGTGTCAAAAGAATTGGCTGGATACCCATTGGTCAACATTGCATATACATCATCCCTATCAAATGTATGTGTAGCTTTTATATCCGAAATATACTCAGAAATTTTAGGTATAGATGCATTTGCCAAAGAATCATTTTCTGACAACCATACAATCATAGCGTCATCGCCTCGATTATCCCAAGCATAATAAGGAAGTAAAGTAAGAGAATGTACATCCTTGTCTTGAACAGAGTGCGCAGGCACTGTTATAAAATCTATATATTTCAATGCACCTGCTCCCTTAGTAATACTTATATCCTCAGATGGATTCACAACATAACTTGCCGGCATGGCAACATTATCTACAGACTCTGCACAATATACTAACGGGCCACGAGTAATACATACACGATCTATATCCGCTTCTACCTGAGAAATAGCCTTATTGTAACGGACTAGCATAGGAAGCTGTAGTTCTACCAGATCTCCACTTTTCCAGGCACGTTCTATGGTAACAAATCCTTTATGCGGTTTCACAGATACCTCTTTCCCGTTCAATAAAACTTTCCACTCAGCCGGTTTATCATTTAAATAATGATATAACTTTCCAGGAACAAATTGTTTGCCTGCCCACGTTGGAATCCGGAAATGCATGGCAAACTTTTGCTTTGACTGCTCTGGTTTTATTTCAAAACGTACAGATTCATCAAAAGGATAGTTTGTTGTCTGTTTAATCGTTACTTTCCCATCAGACAAAGGAACTACTGTAGAAGTACCGGCATAAAAAGTACAATAAATATCATTATCGGTATGAGCATACATCATTCCCGGTATCTGAGGTATCAACCGGGCGATATTGGAAGGACAACAAGCCGTACCAAACCAAGGAGAGCGTCCTTTCAGGCCTTGATTAAATGCATTACGTGCATCAGCTTCCAACGGATTTACATAAAAGAACTTATTCCCATCCAAATTCACCCCAGCTAACACATTGTTATATAATGCTACCTCAGCCACATCGACATACCTGGCGTCTTTTTTTGTCAAGAACATCCGATAGTTAAACATTACATTTCCTACGGCGGCACAAGTTTCATTATAAGCATCTTTATTAGGTAGTACATACTCTGGACCAAAGCCTTCAATACCATGAATAGCTCCCAATCCCCCTGTAATATGCATCCGCATATCTACAATATTATTCCAAATGCTATCAAGAGCAGGCTGCAAGCTCTTATCACCTGTTTGTGCCAATACATCAGCCATACCAGCATAAAGATAAGTGGCACGAACAGCATGTCCAACCGCTTTAGTCTGCTCACGAACAGGCAAATGCTGCTGTGCATAACTAGGTGCCATTACACCTTCTCCTTCGGGCTGGTAAGTGACACCACGAATATCAATAAACTTTTGAGCCATCTTCAGATAAAGTGAATCTCCTGTTGTACGATATAGCTTAACCAATGCAAGTTCTATTTCCTGATGACCAGGAGCCTGATTTACAGGATTACCATTATTATGTTTAGGATCTCCTTCAAAAAAGACATGGTTTATATGACGTGCATTTTTTTCAGCAATTTTCAGCCATTTATCTTTACCCGTTGCCAGATAATAAGCAACTGCCCCTTCGTACATATGTCCCATATTGTATAATTCATGGCTATGGACTACCCATGAGTACGGCTTATCTCCCATTCCAGCTCCTCCCCAATGTTCATGTGAAGCCGAAACTCCAGTTGTATGAGCCTCATATAAATATCCATCCTCTTCTTGTGCATTTCCGATGAGATCTATAATGCTATCCATCGTATGCTCTAATGCTAAATCTTTTTCCAAAGTCAACAGATATGCAGCTCCCTCCATCACTTTATAAAGGTCTGAAGCTACAAAACGATGCGGGAATGGAAGCTCATCTTTCACTCCATTTAAATAATTTCCGGTTTTACGCAAATTGTCCATGGCAGGGCGTACTTTTTCCAAAGCAAAGGGAGCAAGTACTTCTTTTTAAATCTGTAAACGTGGCAACCAAAAATTATCTTCGAGAATTACTTCATTAAAAGAAACGGGCTGAAGCACATCACTACTTTTCGTCTTCTTTATCGAAACATACGATATAAAAGGAAGTAAAATAAATAATGTACAAATTACAGTGTTTGTCTTCATATTAAATATAAGTAGTTCTTTAAATATACGTATATACTTTAATTGTCCTAACGGTTTTCTATAATTGAAGTTTTACCTTATCTGTAACAGATATGTTTCTATGTTTTAAGGCAGTAACGTCAGTAGACCAACTATTGCTACTAACATTACTGCCCAACAAATGATAAACAACCTAAGATAAAACTTACAATCTTATCTCATGACAAATCATTATCCAATGGTTTTATCCTATAACCCATTTACTTCCAGGAATAAGCGATATGATCTTCGTTGCAATAAGGCTCGAAATGAATGTACAGACAGCAATACAAGGAATAGCCATAACAGTAGGCAATGCCAAATTGTGCTTAAACAAGGCAGCCCACAATCCTAACCAGAATATATGCATCAGGTACATACCATAACTCAACTTTGACATTTCAGTTACCCACCGTGGAGCAGAAGGAGCCTTAATGGTGCTGAATATCAGGAATGTTCCGGCAGTAAGAAGTACACAGTTTATGGTGCAGAAAGCCCATCCGATTTCGATTACAGGAGTTGAGAGTATTTCACCTGGAACGGCCTGACAATAAAAAGAATAAATGGTCCACAATGCACCTATTACCATCAGGAGTCCACCGCCCCAAAGACGTTTAGAGCGACTCCAGGTAAGATGTACACGTATATAATGTGCCAGCACAAGATAACCTAAATAACCTGAGAAATACCATAACATATGGTACTCATTCCAGAAACACTGTCCCCATACTTCACCCGCTACACGATTCAGATAAGGCATACATGTCGACACCAGAAAAAGCACAATAAAGAAACGTTCCTCTTTCGCACTAGCTTTACTGATCCACGGTGAAACGATCGGGATAAACAAATAAAGGCTTATCAAAGGATACATAAACCAGAGATGTCCTGCCAAAGTCGGAAAATTCAGCCATATACGTGACAAATCTTTCACCGAGGTAGCTGAGTCAATTTGTCCCCATAACATCGGCAACGTGCTATATAAAACCATAAAGATCAAGAACGGAGGCAATATGCGCATAAAGCGATGACGATAAAACTGCCACATGTTCTGTCCTTCCTTCATCGGAACAAGAAGAAAAGCAGACACAATCATAAAAAGTGGAACCGACATACGTGAAAATCCGTCGTATACAGATACCCACAACCTGTCTGTCTCTGATGCAAGGTATGACTGTGGACCTACCATATCAGTAGATCCGGCAGCACCATAAAAATTCTCGCTAGCATGCACAACCATTACCAGAAAGCATGCGAAAATACGTACATAATCTAAAAAAACAATACGTTTCATTCTTTATAAAAAATCTATTGAGTTATCATATCAATATTTACCACTTAACGTTTACTTCTACTCCATCGGGGTTATTTTCAAACCGAACTAGCAAAGTAGAAGATTTCTTGTCCCAGTTACTCTTCCAGTCAAAATGTTCACCATTTATCATTACTTCTTTAGGAACGGAAGGCAAATAAACTCGGGAAACATTCGTCGTGTTCAACGGACTTTTAGCAATAAAAGAGTATTCCTTCTCACCCAGTCTTTCATCACTGATTCTTGATGCCCCACACAAAACATGCGCTTTACTCTTCTCTGTTATTTTCCGCAAATCATACAAATAGGCCTGCTCTCCCGGATTAATCTTTTTCTGAGAAATAACAGGCAGGTCTTTATCGAACAAATCAATATACAACCCTTTAATTTGTACAGGTTTAGAGGAAATACTTTCATCCAGGACGGCCGCAATGACATATGCACCACGCTGGACAACAAAATTATTCTTCAGTTCAACTTTTTCACCACTCACCTCCTTATAAAAAGAATATACACACTCTTTAAACACTTTGTTACCATCCGGTTCCAATGCAAAGTATTTCGGATCGCGGCGTATAACCTGTATTTTTCCTTTACCCACCGTATATTTTCCGGCAGCCGGTTTTCTGTCCAGTCCTGCTAATTCAAACAAATGTTCTGAAGGCGAATGATATGCATAAGGAGATTTATTCCACCATTCAGGAACCTGCTGATACGGATCAATATCCTCTCCACAGTAAATCAGTGCACCACCGTTTTTTACCCAATCGACCAACATCTGGTGATAACGTTCTTCCATTGGCTTCATATTGGAATAAGACATAATCAAAACCTTTACATCGGCCAATGTTTGCTTAAACGGCAAGTTTTCCATATGTACAATTTCTACCGGAATACCGTCTTTCATCAATGGTAAGGTCTGTCCGTAAAAACTGGAGAAAGAAGGATCATCATAACCGTCATGATTAGGAAAACGCTGGAACATCATCGAGTTTGCCATCAATACGCCAATGCCGTGAGTTCCACTAACAGCACAATCTGACACTTTGATGTCGTTCAGCGTATTTATCATGATCTGCATCTGTGTAGAATAATCGCGGGGAATACGCTGCTTTTTGTCAGTTCCTGCTATATCATACAATCCCTGATATATACGGTCGGGCCATGGCATTACTTCATACGTATCTACATCCGAATACATCAACTGAGCTGCAAAAGTAGCCTGATAATTTATTTTATAATCGGTCCAGTCTTTCGCACGGTCTTCAATAGGATCAGTCAGAAAATACATCTTCCGTCCCAAAGGAGCTGTCATCGATTTCATACAGCCATATTCGAGAAAAGCATTTTCAAAGACTCTCTCCTTACGCACCCCTTTAAAATAATTCGGTTCGCGGGATGTACCAGTCCATACTTGAGCGATATAGCCGTCAACACAATCAAGCGAAGCTAAACTAGCTTCCGGACTCACAATCTGCCATGAAGTATAATTTATCAGAGAATGGGTAGGGACATAACATTTTACTTCCAATCCCTTGCTCTTACCATACTCTTTAGCATAAGAAAATATCTCATCCAAGGCGCGATAATACAGCCAATATTTCAGTTTATTCGACAGATAAGTCACATCCGGTGAGCCTTGCTGATCCTGCCATGGCGTTCCATAATAATTCATCCATTCTTCCTTAAATGCATTACTATAGCCTCCTCTCATCCAAAACTCAGGTTCTTCCAGATAGATATCTGTAATGCCTGCATCTATCACCCGCTTTATCTGCTTTTCTTTCATGTATCTGATAAAGCTTTCGGTTGGAACAACATAAGATGCGAGATGTCTGCACCATTTTTTTCCCGCTGTCCTTCGCGCAAATGATCGGTCACTCCATCCCATTTTCCTAAAAAATAGTCCTGATAATCTCCCCAGGCTACTCCCGTCATAAACTGAATGCCATATCCTCTTTTACGCCATGATTCTATACGCTGTTCAAAGGTCATATTCGGTTTATCTACCGTGCCATATACCATTACGGCATCGGCACGAATATCTGTTTCCTGCTTCCAAGGTTCTGCTGTCTGAAATATGGCCTTGGCATCCTGAGCATTTAGTGTTTCTGCAACACACGCCAGCCCAAGCACGATATTAAATATTGTCTTCATAAATAAGCAATTTTCAAAATAAGATATAAGCAAGATATCTTTTACTCACGACTGAATGAATAAGGAGCATCTTCAGGTGCGATACCTCTGTTCTTGTTCGGTTTG
>ERZ779978.441-NODE-441-length-15627-cov-1.90958_pt1 | contig 15627 bp, 8 predicted proteins | sample MGYA00511938_ERZ779978 | MGnify/ENA primary metagenome ERZ779978 (study PRJEB29588, sample SAMEA2153557) | human gut metagenome | biome: human gut; feature: human-associated habitat; material: faeces | place: Denmark | collected 2008/2010 ...
ATTTGATTGTTTTTAGAATTGCTTTTAATATTTTATTAGTAAGCTAAATTACGCCGGATAGTATTGCCGTATTATCCGGCTTTTTATTTCGTTTATTTTACCATAGGCTACACTGTTTTTAAGGGTTTATACTAATTGTTATCTCATTCTGATTGGGGGTATATTTCACGCCGAATATTTCCTCAATTATTTGCAATGTTTCATTTATGTCGTCAAACAGTACTAATTTACCGGTACATGATTTTGCTGCTGATATTTCATCACAATGTATTTTTATGCCATAATAGCGTGACAGCCGAAGAACAATGTTTTCCAACCGTTCACTCGTAAATTGCCATATTCCGTCTTTCCATGTAATATATTGAAGTGCATTCACATCAGTGACTTTGTTCCCGGGTTGATCAGTTTTGTACATTTGGTTCGGATGAAGGAATATTTCTTCAGCTTCTTTTTCTTTCGTCAATACTGACACGCTACCTTCCACCAACACGACTGACTTATTCAGATCTGCCTTGTAGGATGTGACATTAAACTTAGTTCCATATACCCTTACGTCAAATTCGGATGTGCGTACATAGAAAGGAGATGTTTCGTCTTTTGCGACTTCAATGTATATTTCACCATTGACGTAGATGCCGCGTCCTTTTTTCTCCATATTTGCTGGAAACCGGAGCTCGGTACCGGAATTTATCCATATTTTCGTGCCATCACGTAATGTTAGAAAAGAACGCTTGCCATAAGGTACCAGCAAAGTGCTGTATTCGACGTCTGCATCTATTTGTGATTTGTAGCTAGAATTTGATGAACGTCCATTTACTTCAATTTCGTCTTTCTTCGACCAGCTGATATCGGCATCTTCTGCCATTGTTATTGTTTTCTTGTTACCTATTATTAATCTTACATCCTGAATTGTATCCAACCTTACGGACTGAACATCCGATAGCATTACATTGATATTTTCTTCTGTTATGTTTGTTAATGGAGATACTGAAAAAAATAGTAATATCAGGCCTGCTGCTACACTGGTAGTCCAATAAATGAATCTGCGAATTTTATGACGGTGGTAACGTGCATATATATTCTTGAGAATTTCATCTTCTTTTGGCAGGAAAGCGCTGAGCGATTAATAGCTATTGAATGTAACGTTCGGATAGCATTGGTAATATTAGCCTCTTGATGTGGATTTTCTTGTAGTACCTGTTTCCAATAGTTGTCTAATGTTTCTGTAGACAACAATTGCCACTGGAGAAATAAATCATCTTTCAAGAAATCCTTGACAGAGTAATTTTTGTATTTGGTATTGACAGGCATAGTTTATTTTCACTTTTAATCAGGTTAACAATAAACAAGTTTCGGACTTGTTTATAATAAAGACGATACCCAGATTTTTTTGCCATTAAAAAAGAGATATTTTTTTCATTTTTTTTTTGAGAACTATTTTTGAGGGCAATTGTATAATAAATGCTGGAGGATATTGACTTATAATATAAGTATGTCGGCTGCAAAATTTGGCTGATTGTATAGAAAGAGTAAAATGAAAATGCCTGATTCTTCATTGCGTATATGTTCAAGTGCCCGAGATACCAGGTTTCTTGCAGATTTGGAGTTATTCATATTCAGCAAATCCGCAATTTCTTCGTATTCCATATTATATATATATCGCAAGCATACGGCTTCTCGTTGCCGGAATGTCAATTGTTCCAATAATAATTTGATTTTTTGGCTTAGTTCAAAGCGTTCTTCTTCTTCAATCAAGGAGTCCAATATTGTGACGTCATTTACAGTGAAGTCAATCCGTTCATATACTGCTTCTTTGTTGATTTCTGATTTAAGTATATCAATAAGCCTGTTTTTTAATGATTTAAAAAGAAAATATTTTAAGTTTTGTACATTTTTTAATGAGGAAGGATTGGATAATATTTTATAAAATACATCTTGAATTGCGTCTTTTAGTCGTTCATCGTTACTTGTTAAGGCTTTCCCATAAGAGAAAAGTTCTTGGACATGCTCTTTATATAATAGAGAATATGCTTCATGATCTCCATGAAGAAAGCGGTTTATAATATTTAATTCTCTATTATCCAAATTCTTTTTCATTTTGTATTCTTTATTAAACACTAAATGTATTTTGTATTAGCAAAATTATATTATAATTTGAAATTTTATGCATTTTAAAGTGTGTTTTTTGTGATTTCTCGTGATTTTTTTAGGATGAGTAGTTTACATAAAAAAAGATCTTGTATACTATATTTGATTTTTTAGTATATAAGAGTGATGGATGGTGAAAGATTGAAGATGTCTTTGCTTTCTTATCATTGTGGCGAGTCTCTATACGGCAAATCTTGTCACTGATACTTTTTGGAAGTTCTTTTACAAATTTAATCACATATAGATATTTGTAGATATTTTTTATATATTCGCGTGATTCTGCGATTCTTTAATTAGTTCTTCTTAGTCACTTGCTGATGATCGAATGTTTTGTACGTTCTCTGTTATTATTGCTCCAACTGAAATAACTGTTAGTCTCGTTTTTCATTCCTGCTTCAGAGTCTGTTCTGAATTTTTCTAATCTTGTTATGAGTGCTTTGGTCTTTTCTATTCCGTTTTTTTTATTTTGGCATATTGTTGATTGTTTGAGGCTTGGTAATTCGGTTAACAGGCATACCTTTCTTATTACCGGTTATTACAAACTCTCTTTTTGGGTTATATTGAATAAAAAGTTTCTATGTTTAAAATCGGAAGTGACGGATAACAGTAGATATCCCTGAAGAAAGTATGACATGTAAAGCGCTACCTGTCATCCTTTCATCAAAATAAACGAGAATTGGAGAAAATCTTGCCCTTGCTAATTTGATAATCTGAATTGTTTACATGCTCTTGATTGTTAATAGTTGATTCTTTTCTTCTTATTTGATCTTAATAAATGTCATTTTTTAAGCATTGTGTCTTCAATGTTATAAAATACAAAACCCCTATCGTGACTGACAGGGGGTATTATGTTTTTTCATTAGAGGAATGTAGAATTTAAAGCAAGTACTTATAAACTAGAATTGTCTATTTATCTAAATGATTAAAGTATTTCTAATAAGTTCTGCTACTGAAATAGATCTGAGGACAATCATGCTTTCGTATTGGGGTTGATTCTCTTCTTTGTATTCCAATTCACAGATTGTTTGTTTTTGGTGGATGATACCGGGGCTGATTCTTTAGATTTCATACAGTGCAGTATCATATATCAGATTAGTACTTATTCCGAGGATGTCATGAATGGCATTAGGGTGTGTTTTTCGTACTATTGATCGTGACAAAAATAGCAATTTATTTCTAATATTGTTCTTCCGGAGGTGCATTATTTTATCTGTGGTGGGGATATTTTATATTTGATAGTTAGTGATGAGATATTCTTCTGATTCTGTTTTTGATAGCAGCTTGTTATAAGTCGCATTTTTAGGGCGTTATTTCTTTGTAGATACCTGGGGAATAATTATTTTTGTTCTCAGTTTAGTATCAGTGTGAATCTTCCGTCGTAGCTACTCTTTGTGAAAAGAGTTACGGCTTGTTATAGTTTTTTTAAGCGGTGTGAGTTAATACTTTCATCGCTTTGTTTGTTGTTTACGGTGGTATTATGTTTTAATGATATAACAATCGTCCCGTTCCACTTGGTATTGTGCCTGATGAGTAATTAAAGAAGAATTATGTCTACGACAGTTTTTCTGTATATCATATCACTGTTATCCAATACAAATGCTTTGTTTATTAATTGTGCAATTTTAATTGTTGTATATTGCAATAATACATCTTTGTGAGAAGGTGATCATTGCACACTAGTATTTTTTATGTTAAAGCGATGTGAGCTCCCCTAAAGAACTTTCATCGCTTTGTTATTATATTGGATTCTTTTGAAAAGTCGTATTGCCTTTCACAAGTTTCACGGCTTAGTAGCACGAAATAATACTCAACCATAAAGAATATCAATTATCGATGTTCGTCCCTATTCCTAATGTAAGCACATCCGTAGATTCTATTTTTACCATATTTCCAGATGTAATATAGTGCATGTACCTTTCCTTCGTTTTGAATGATAAAATCATGTAGTTGCCTGTTTACATCATTTTCCACACAAGCTATAATCTTCCCATTGTCTTTCCTCTTTATTATAACGGCATTGTCATATTGATTGTTTCCTTCTGCTATTGCATATCCGTGATGTACTCCATAATCAGCCTGCTTTAGGCATTTGTATTGCATCCCGGTAAGTTTGTAGCATCCGTATTTTTCATACTTAAGTAGCTTGACACATTCTTCGCTGAAAGTTTTATTGGATCTGTGCAGTCTGCTGGTGTTCTTGAGTTTCTTGTTTTCTTTTCGTATAATCCATATGGCAGCTACAATGGTAATGCCGATAAGTAAAAAGGTTTCCATGAGAGTCTTGTGATTTAAGATATTCTGTAACAAAAGTATTCAATATTTTAATTATTTGCAAATGATTCATACATAAATAGATTTATTCCATTGGATTTTTGAGTAGGATAAAGTTTATGTTGTTTCTTAAATTCAGGAAGAAGTTGTATTTTTGCTTGTCCTAAAAATAAAATGGAAAGTGATTCATTTTCTTTCTGTAGCATGCTCTTTGTGAAAAGGGTCTCATGCATTAAATTGTTTACAAGCGGTGTTAGTCGTTGGATTATCATCGCTTTATTTATTTTCTCTTATTTGAATAGTAATTATTTTCAAGAGGAGAGGTTGTCTATATGAAGAGGAATAATATAGTGGAAAAATTTGCAGATTGATTTGTTTGATAATGTCTTTGTGGTTATCTATTGCTTAAAATTAAGGCTTTCTGTAAATAATGATTTTTTAAGTAAACCAACGGACTTTGTTTTTTGTTTATTTTAGAAATAAGAGATTTGTCTATTGTTTTTAGAATCTCTAAATATTGTACCCTTTGTGAAAAGCGTTCCAGTATTTGTCGTGTTTTATTGTGCGATGAGAGTCAGCGGATTCTTGTCGCTTTATTTTTTCTTTGGTTCAATAAATACTCCATAAAATATTAATGATGTTTTATTGAGCGGTATACTTCAGAATTTGAGATGTATATGATGTTTTTTGTGTTAATAATTTGCGATATATAAATTTCCATTATAATTTTGTAGGACGTAAACATGTGGGTTGTGAAACTCAATAAATGGAATAGTTAGTAAAGTCAAAGTTAAGTTTTTGTATTAAGAAAGGGCTTCTACTTCAGCGGAGGGTTATGGGGCTCTTTTCGTGTTTTAGGTAATGCCAATGATGTTTCAGGTTATCTAATAATTTAGAGGTTGATATGGTCCTATGAGAAAAACGGCAAGATATAATATTGTTTTTATGATGCGCTAAATAAAATAGCCACAGTTTTTATTCAAAGGATGAATTTCTCTATGAAAGAAACGTTTTATTTGAGAAATTCATTTATGTGCACTCTTTTTTTGAATTCATTATGCTTTAAGAAGACAGCATTCAAAGTAAACAGCCTAGATTTTATCATCGAGTTAGCTGGAGGCAAATAGTCAGTAAACGAAGTGAGTGGTAATATACATAACTCCTGGGAGGAGACAAAGTGTTATAAAAAGTTGTGCAGATTGAGGTAAAATGTATAAAGAAAAGTGTTTTTTGAAGAATATTTTATAACACTATCCTGCCTGTTTGACTTTTGGTTATAGCTTCTCAATATCCGTAAGTTATTTCTTTATTACGGGTGGTATGGCGGTTCCTTATGTTACTCATATCGGTCATTTTAACAGTCTATACATTGGATCTTTTTGTATAGAACCATATTGTCAAGAGAGCTTCGCACTAAACCATTATTGGTAATGCACGCTTTTTTAGGCTACTATTGACGGAACAATGAGTTCAGACGCAATGTTGAACAATTACTTGTGCGACTTTTTGTCACAAGAAATACTTAAAGATGCAAAAAAGTTATTAACTCGCGATGAATTAGTTGTCTTACATTTTATTATTTTAGGAATATTCCGATTTATTTTGAGAATATCCCTAATGTGAAATAAGAATATAATTCGAATAATTTTCTGCTAGTGTTCTGAAGTTCTATATCTGAATCTCTTCTTTTCTATAAGCTTGTGGAGTTACATGATATTTTTTTTTGAAACATTTACTAAAATATTTTGGAAAGCTGAATCCTGTTCGGTCAGATATTTCGGATATATTTAATTCAGGATTATTCTTTAGCAAATATGCAGCTCGTTTCAAACGGATAGTCATAATGAGGTCACTTGGAGTCTGTCCTGTTATTGCTTTTAGTTTGGTGAATAATTTAGTTCTGGCAATTCCCATTTGGGCAACAAGTTGGTCTACACTAAAATTCACATTATCAATTTCATTTTCAATAATTTCTGTGACTTTATCCATAAACTTTTTATCCAGGATATTATTGGTCAGAATTAGAGTATTTATTTGCGGTTGTTTACTGAATTTCTCCTGTAACATAATTCGATTATTAACGAGATTATTGCATCTTGATAATAAAATATTGATATTAAATGGTTTGGCGATATAATCGTCTGCTCCCATTTTCAAACCTTCCAGATTGTGTTCAATTGTAGTTTTGGCAGTTAACAGAACGACGGGAATATGGCAAGTATCGAAATTCTGTTTGATAGCCAGGCAAAGTTCTGTACCTGACATTTCAGGCATAATGATGTCACTGATAACAATATGAGGCATTTCCGAACACGTTTTTTCCAACCCTTCTTTACCATTAACAGCAGTAATTACTGTATAAAGTGATTTGAAAATGTTGACTAACATTTCTCTAAGCGAGTCATTGTCTTCTACAATTAGTATTTTGTATTTTCCTTCTTTTGGTATACTTTCGTTATCTATATTTTCCTTTTCCTGCTCTAGAGGCTGTTGATAGACTAAATTCAAGTTAGTGACTTCATTTGAACAAGAAGTATTGGAATTTGTACAAATTTGGTCGTTTGTGAAATGCTCTTTTCCTGTCATTAGGTGGATGCGGAAAGTTGTTCCCTCTCCAAGCTCGCTGGACACATCAATATTTCCATGATGCAATTCGATGATACCCTTAGTGAGAGCCAGACCAATACCAGTACCTGTATGTGATGGGGAATCTATGTCTGCTTGATAAAAACGATTGAAGATCTTATCAATATCTTTTTCAGCAATGCCTGAACCATTATCTGTTATTTCAATTAACACTTCCTGATTTCTCTTCCTGACTGCGATAGATATTGTTCCCCCTGCTTTGGTATATTTGAATGCATTAGAAATAAGATTATTAATAGCTTTTTGCATTTGTTTGGCATCAAACCATACACTGATATTATTACTGCTTTTTTCAAAATTAAAAGTGATTTGGCGTTGTGCCGCGTATTCCAGAAACAGCAGGTAGTGTTCATATATAAAATGAACCATATTGTGTTCGCAGACTTTGATGGTCATATGTCCTTGTTCTTGTTTCCGGAAATCCAGTAATTCGGTTATAAGTTCTCTTAACTGCAGGCAACTTTTGTAAACTCCCAAAATCTTATTGTACACATTGGGGTTGAAAGAACGTACTTGCAGTAGCATTTCCATTTGGCCGATAATAAGTGTCAACGGTGTTCGGAACTCGTGGGATATGTTGGTGAAAAAACGTAGTTTTGCCTGATTTAGTTTTTCGATATCTTCGATATGTCTTTTTTCGTATTTAAGAGATTCCTGTAATTTTAGGCGATGATGATATGTATGTATGATATAATATGTAAGTATGATGATACTTATAATGTATGCTAAATAGGCCCATATTGTACGATAAAAGGGAGGTAATATTTCTATTTGTAATCGACTAGGGGGAACTAGCTTTTCGTTTACGTTTTCTGCTTTTACAATTAATGTATAATTGCCGGGAGCAAGATTAGTATAAGTAATAGTGTTTTGCTCCAATACATTCCATGTGTCTGAGAAACCTTCCAATCGATAAACAATTTTATTCTTATTGAAAGGTATGTAATCTGTAGTTGTGTATTCGATATTGAAAATGTTCTGAATAGATTTTAGGGTTATTTTTTGGGTATATGTAATATTCCGGTGTAATATTCCACTTTGGTCTCCAGTCTGAATATTTTCTCCGTTCACTGTTAGACGATATGGAAGTATGCGATAAGATCGTGGCGCCTGTTCCAAATCTTTTTCCTGGAAAGAAATCATTCCGGTGGTTCCACCAATAAATATTTCTCCTTTCCGGCTTTTATAGAGCGCATTTTCACTTATACAGCTTAAGGGCAATTCATCATAGTTCCTGAATTCTTTATGTTGATAATCTAATATTGAGAATCCTTTATCCGTTGTCACTAACAATTTTTCAGGTGATAGTTCGCAAATATTATATATTACATTGCTGGCAAGCCCGTTTTTACGTTTATCGAAATTGATAAAATCATCAGTCTCTTTTCTATATAAATCTAGTCCATTTTCGTTTGTACAAAACCAGAGCCTTTTTTGACTGTCCTCGTAAATGGAATTAATGCTATTGCTACTGAGACTGTGTTTATTACTGTTCTTATGTTTGTAAATGGAGAATTTTTGACTGTCAAAATGATAAGCACACGCTCCGCTGTTATTGTTGGCTATCCATAATGTACCTTCGTGGTCTAAAGTCAGCCCTATAGTGGATATCGTATTATAAAGCGCATTCTTATCCTGAAATAACAATTTGCATTTGCCTGTTTGTGGGTTAAATAGCGTGACTCCATTTGCTGTGGCCAATATCAATTGTTTCTGATAAGGAATAATATCCTCCACAAGATTGGACGGAAGAGAACTGCTATCTCCTTTTTTATTTTTATATTGAGTGAAATGCCCAGTCTTCATATCTAGTCTGTTCAGTCCTTTTAGATGTATACCAAGCCATAATACTTGTTGCAGAGAATCATAGTAGACAGCCCTCACATTATCATGTGGTAGATTACAGGAACTACTTTTGCTTAGATAACGTTTGTAAGTCCGGGTAGCAGGATTATATTTATTGATTCCTCCCCGTTCAGTACATATCCATAAGTTTCCTTCGCAATCTTCTAGCATACGTCCGATAATGGGAGAACTTAATCCTTCCTCCTCTTTGGAAGAGGCCTGATATTCGCGATAAATCTGTTTTTGTGGATTGAAATAATTGATGCCGCCGGAATAGGTTCCTATCCAGATAGTTCCTTGTTTGTCACAGTATAACCCCCAAATAGAGGAATGGCTTAAACTTTTGTTATGTTCCTGTTTAAAATATCTGTAAAATTCTCCTGTATTTTTATCATATTTGTTCAACCCGTTAAAAGTTCCTATCCATATGTTGCCTTCTGTATCTTCGCAACACCTGTGAGTAAAATTGGAACTGATTGTCGTCGGATCTTCCTCTTTACACTGAAACCTGTCAATTTGTTCGCCTTGAATGCGGTACAGCCCATGACCGGAACTTGCGGTTATCCAATACTCTCCGTTACTATCTCTGAAAATATCAGAAATATTCCCTGCTGTAATAGGATGGGTTAGTTCTTTTTGGGGAGTTAGTATATATACTCCCCGGTCACTTCCGATGAGTATGGAATCATTATGTATATATAATTTTCTGATATATCCTTCGTTATCCGGAAATTTATAGAAAGGCTCCAGCTTGTTGCCGTTGTATTTAAATATTTGTTTGGATGTTGCAGCGTATAAATAACCGGAGAAGAACTGCGCTTTCATATTATTTCTGGTTATCGTACTAAATAAATCTTTTTCTATATCATAAACGGAGATACCTCTGTTGGTCATAATAAAAACGTGTCCGTTCCGGTCACCGGTAATATGATATATATCATTGTATAAAATGCTGTTGGAAATATCTTTCTCCTTTTGATAGATTTTAATTTTTTTTCCGTTATATACGCCGATTCCATTGCGAGTACCGAACCACATGAATTCACGTTCATCCTGATAAATGGAAGAAATGGAATTATTAGGTAGGCCATCGTCGGTTGTCAGATGAAGAAATGATATGCTTTGTGCTTTTCCTGATAATGTGTATATTAGTAAATAAAAAATGATTATAATCCTGCTTTTCATATTCTAGATCTTATTATACAGATTACAAATATATCGTTTTTATTAAATAAAGAGTATGTGTGTATTTTCTTTTTTTGTCGTTTATTGTACATTTTAGGTCGTTTATTGTACATCGCTGCTTTTTGTCTCATTGTATATATTTGACATCCTCTTTCTGTACATATATTATCCCTTTTTTGTGATTAGCATGCGTATTTTTGTTTTCTCAAAATAATATGAATTATTTATGAAAACTATTATTTCAATTTGTATAGCCTTGTTTTTCACTTTTGTGTGTGCTTGTGAAAGGGTAGAGGAAAATTATCTTTCAGAAAACGTTGAGTATGCAGCGGCGCAATATGATTTGTTGATAGAAAAACTGGAAAAAAATGGTAAACCTTGGGCACCTCGTACGGTAGATACTAAAGGAAATATAGTATATGCCCGTAACGTATGGGACTGGACTTCGGGCTTTTTCGCGGGAAGCCTTTGGTATTTGTATAATCTTACGGGAGATGAGAAATGGAAAACATTGGCGAAAAAGTATACGGAAGCTCTGAAACAACAACAATATATAACTTCTCATCATGATATCGGCTTTATTATAGGATGTAGTTATTTAAATGGTATGCGTATGGGGCAGGAGGCATATGATACAATTATCGTGCAAGCGGCCAAGTCCCTTTCCACTCGGTTTCGTTCTGGAGCCGGAGTTATCCAATCATGGAATACCCGTACAGGATGGCAGGCACAAAGAGGCTGGGAGTGTCCTGTTATTATTGATAATATGATGAATTTGGAAATTCTTTTTGAGGCAACTTCTCTTTCCGGTGATTCTACTTTTTACAATATGGCGGTTTCACATGCAGATATGACTTTAAAGAATCATTTTCGTATGGATGGGAGCTCTTATCATGTAGTTGATTATGATATGAGAACAGGTAAGGTGCGAAGTCGTTGCACAGCTCAGGGATATTCCGACGAATCAGCTTGGGCACGTGGGCAAGCCTGGGGTATTTATGGATATACAATGTGTTATAGGTATACACGTCAATTAAAATATCTTGAGCAGGCAGAAGCTGCCTATGAATTCGTATGTACACATCCCAATCTTCCTGAAGATTTGATTCCTTATTGGGATTTTGATGCAGTGAATATTCCCCATGAATTAAGAGATGCTTCCGCTGCTGCTATTATGGCTGCCGCCTTGTATGAATTGAGCATGTATTCGAATAAAGCAAAGTATAAAGAGACGGCAGATAAGGTAATGCATTCTTTGTCATCATCGGATTATCGGAGTAAGATTGGTGAAAATCACAATTTCTTATTGATGCATTCTGTTGGAAGTTATCCGCATGGAAACGAAATAGATGTCCCTTTGATTTATGCAGATTATTATTTTCTGGAAGCATTGAAGCGGAAAAGGGATTGCGACATTGAAGCTAAGAGTAAATCAGTGCAGAAGTAGTGCTGTAATGGTGATTTTTTTGTACTAAAAGGGTGTTTTTTTGTACAATGATTAATAGAGAACTTGGGAGGATAATTTTTATACTTCTTATGTACGTTTTTGGTTTTTGTTTTTTGGTTTTCTAACTATATTCGCAGTGTGAATAAACATTTTTGTCAGGTCGTTTTTTAGTCAATTTGATGAATTTTTAATCATTCTAGTAACTTAAATTTAAATGCAATGAAAGACTTTTTCACTCCAATGAAGATACCCCAAAAATGGGTATGTCTGCTAGCGATGTCTTTTGTGTTTGGACAACAGGCATTTTCTTCAGAGAACTATGTGACGGAAAGTATAGCTGTTTCGGCAGATATTATGCAGCAGAAAAGTAAGACGGTTGTTGGTACGGTAACTGATAATGGCGAGCCTATAATAGGTGCCAGTGTCGTGGTGAAGAATGCCGGTAAAGGTGTTATAACAGATATGGATGGGAATTTTAAACTGGATGTTCCTGTTGGTGCGACAATTGTCATATCTTATGTCGGATATGATAGTAAAGAAATTGTTTATAAGGGCGAGTCTACTTTAAAAGTTGAATTATCTGAAGATGTTTTGCAGTTGCAGGAAGTACAAGTTGTAGCGTATGGCGTAACGAAGAAAGTGACAGTGACGGGTGCTATTTCATCTGTGGGTACAGAAGAAATTCTTAAATCACCAGTCTCAAGTATATCCAATGCATTGACCGGCAAATTACCGGGGTTGTCTACTGTGCAGCAGACTGGGCAGCCGGGAGCTGATGATGCAACAATGTATGTCCGTGGTGTCGGTTCGTTGACAGAAGGATTATCGTCACCACTTGTTTTGGTAGATGGAGTAGAACGTTCGTTCAACCAACTTGATCCTAATGAAATTGAAGATATTTCTATTTTGAAGGATGCTTCGTCAACGGCTGTGTTTGGTGTTCGTGGTGCTAATGGTGTTATTTTGGTAACAACGAAAAGGGGACAAGAAGGAAAACCTAAAATAAATGTATCTACTTCTTATTCTTTACAAATGCCAACGCGTATGCCGGAATTTGCCAACAGTTATGAGTATGCAAGTACATATGTCAATGCCCAGCGTCGGGATGGAATAGAGAGTAACTTTGCTTTTACGGATGAAGCGATTGAAGCCTACCGGACACACAGCAATCCTTTAGCTTATCCAGATACGGATTGGGTGGATATGTTAATAAAGGACGTGGCTTTGCAAACGCAACATAATTTTTCTATTTCCGGAGGAACAAGAGGAGTCCGTTATTTTGCTTCCTTGGGTGTGTTGACGCAAGATGGTCTATTCAAGTCGTTTGAGAAAGAGTATGATGGTAATTTCAAATATAACCGTTACAATTATCGTATAAATCTGGATTTGGACCTGACGAAAACCACATTGATGCGTATGAATTTAGGTGGGCGTGTTAATGATAAGCGTACGCCGAATTATGAAGGAAGTAGTGATATCGGATTATTGTTCCGTGATATTTATTGGGCTATTCCAATGTCGGGGGTAGGTATTATGGATGGAAAATGGATATGGCCTGATACAAAAGAATTTAGTCTGCCGGGTACTGTAAGAGACGGACTTTATCCATATTATGGAAAAGGATATAACACTTCAGCAGGGAATATCCTGAATTTTGATTTTATGCTGGAGCAGAAATTGAACTTCATCACTAAAGGTTTGAAGGCACATGTAAAAGCATCTTATAATAGCGGTGTGACTTTGAAAAAGTTGCGTAAAACTTCTTATCCTCATTATGAGACGATAGTAAATGAAGATGGTACAGTGAATTTGCGTAAAGTGGGAGATCAGACCAATCTTCAATATTCGGAGAGTACAAGCCGGAGCAGAGACTGGTATATGGAGGTCGCCATGAATTATAAGCGTGATTTTGGTGATCATCATGTTTCAGCCTTGGCTATGTACAATCAAACAATGAAATATTATCCGGATAGTAATCCGGATGAATTTAAATCTATTCCCCGAAGCTATATCGGTTTAGTTGGGCGTGCTACTTATGACTGGAAAACACGTTATATGGTTGAAATGAACGTGGGGTATAATGGTTCTGAGAATTTTGCGCCAGGTAAGCGGTTTGGTCTTTTTCCCGCAGTATCAGCAGGTTGGGTTCTGACAGAGGAAAACTTTATGCAACCTTTAAAACCGTGGTTGAGTTATTTTAAACTTCGTGCTTCCTATGGTGTAGTGGGGAATGATCGTGTGAGTGGTAACTATCGTTTTCTTTATCTGCCGGATTCTTATAATCCGTCGACAGGTAGTTATTATTTTGGAAATTCCATATCTACAGCATGGCAAGGTGCAGTGGAAAGTAAGATTGGTAATCCCGACGTAACTTGGGAAACGGCTGCAAAGCAGAATTATGGGGTGGATGCTTATTTCATTAACAGCAAACTAAAAGTTAATTTTGATTATTTTATTGAGCGTCGTAAGGATATTCTCACAAATCGTAAGGTTCTGCCAACTTATTTAGCAGCAAATTTGCCTATTGCCAATATTGGCAAAGTTGATAATAAAGGATATGAACTGAGTGTAAACTGGAGAGATAGAATTCATGATTTTAGATATCATATAGGTTTCAATCTGGCTTATGCTAAAAATAAGATCGTCTTTCAAGATGAAGTTCCCTATCCTTACGATTATATGAGAAAGACCGGTAAGCCGGTTGGGCAACAGATGGGGTATAAATACGATGGATTCTTTTCGGAAGAAGATGTGGCAAAGTATGAGACCGAACGTGGTAAATCAATACCGGATCATGGAACAGGGTATATTCCTAAGCCGGGTGATGTGAAATATAAGGATTTAAATAATGACCATAAGATAGACCAGTACGATGTTGCCGCTATCGGTTATCCAGTTTACCCACTTCTTACAGGAGGAATAAATTTGGGATTTTCCTATAAAGGATTCGATTTCAGTATGACATGGTCCGGCGCAACAAAAGTTTCCCGCTTATTGGATGATATTTTTCGTGAACCGTTTGGAGCCACAGATTCTCGTTCGTTAATGAAATATATGATAGATGACATGTGGACGCCGGAAAAAGGAAATTCAGCTAAAGCTCCTGCCATCTCGTTTACGAATAAAGTAAATAATTACAGAGACTCGGATTTATGGTTACGTGATGCTTCCTACTTGCGTTTGAAAAATGTGGAGATTGGTTATAATTTTCCTAAAAAAATATTGAGCAAAATTAATATTGGAAGTCTGAGAGTTTTTGCAACAGGTTATAACTTGTTGACATTAGATAAATTGAAAATTGTAGATCCGGAATCTCGTCCCAACGGTAATGCAATGTATCCGGTAGTAATGGTGATAAATATGGGCTTGAAAGTAGGATTTTAATTTATAAAAATAAAGTTAGTCATGAAAAAGATAAGAAAATATATTTATCTGTTACTGATCTTCTCATATGTTTCTTTTACATCATGCGAGGATTTTGCTTTAGGGGAGAAATTTCTTCAGAAACCTCCTAGCGGGGATGTTACTATCGACACTATTTTTTCGACGGCAGAGTATGCCCGGAGAGTATTATGGTATGCTTATTCGAAATTGCCTTATGGCTTTTCTACCGGTTATAATAATTCGACTTCGATGCGTGTGGGTTCAATAGAATCGTTGACTGATCTGGCACAGTCATATGTTGGTTATGCAGGAGCGGATAAGTTGTATTATCCGGGACTTTATAATGCCGGAAGTGAAGACGAATCAGGTGGAGAGGATCATGCAACTAAATACAATATGTACGCACGTGATCCTTGGAAAGGGATTCGCCATGCATGGGTCTTTATTAATAATGTGGACCGAGTACCGGATATGACGGCGGAAGAGAAGTTGCGTTTGAAGGCGGAGGCCAAAATTACCATTGCTGTGCAGTATTCTGAAATGTTGCGTCATTATGGAGCCTTACCTATTGTTGACCATGCTATTATGCCGGAAGAAATGGGGTTACCGGAGCGTGCCACTTTGCAACAGACTGTGGATTTCATAACCAGGTTGTTGGATGAGGCTATTGCATGCAAAGAATTACCTTGGGCTTTGCCGGA
>ERZ779978.452-NODE-452-length-15139-cov-3.18231_pt1 | contig 15139 bp, 11 predicted proteins | sample MGYA00511938_ERZ779978 | MGnify/ENA primary metagenome ERZ779978 (study PRJEB29588, sample SAMEA2153557) | human gut metagenome | biome: human gut; feature: human-associated habitat; material: faeces | place: Denmark | collected 2008/2010 ...
TTCGAGCAGTACGGCGGTTGCGGCCGGATCGGTTACGAGGTGACGGACCACTGGAATCTGCGTGCCGACGTGAACGTGACCCACTTCAACGCCTCTTATCCCGGCCCGGTATCGGCTCCGCTGCTGGACGGTGACCAGCGCATTACACGGGGCATGACCTCTTTTGCCGTCGAAAATGAATACGGGAAGACTTCCGGTGCGTTGAGTTTCTTCTACAACTGGGGCGACCATTGGATTAACGACGGCTATACGCCTTCCGCAGGGGAAGGGCCGCAGGATGACCGCTTCAACTCGTATGACGACATGATGGGTATCTCATGGTATCAGAGCGCCCGGTTCTTCAAGGATAACCGCATCACCGTAGGCTTCGACTGGTTCCGTTACGGTGGCGAGGCATGGGGCGAATATGTGTGCTGAGAAGACGCGGGAACACGTAGCGATTTGGTGGATAAGCATGAAAACGAGGTGGCAGGCTATGTGGACTTCCGGCAGGATGTCGGGAAGTGGCTCACGTTCAACGCAGGATTGCGCGTTGATCATCATTCCCGTGTCGGAACAGAATGGGTGCCGCAGGCCGGATTGGCATTCCACCTGCCTCATACCATCGAACTGAAGGCTTCTGCCTCCAAAGGTTTCCGTTATCCGATTCTCCGTGAGATGTACATGTTCCCGCCGCAGAATCCCGACTTGAAGCCGGAATCTATGTGGAACTACGAGATAGCCTTCTCGCAAAGACTGTTGGGTGGAAGCCTGTCGTATGGCATCAATCTCTTCTATATCGATGGCAAGAACCTGATTATGACCCTGCCCAATCCGAGCGGAAGCGGTATGCTGAACCAGAATTCGGGAGAGATAGACAATGCAGGCGTCGAAGCACAGGTCGCTTACCGTTTCAATAAGAGTTGGTCGGTGGATGCCAATTACAGCTACCTGCACATGGAGAATCCCGTGATTGCCGCTCCCGAACATAAGCTCTATGCCGGAGCAAACTTCACGCAAGGACGCTGGTCGGTATCGACGGGCATACAGTACATCGCCGGACTTTACACCTCGACAGATCCGGCTACAACCGAGGATTTTGTCTTATGGAATCTGCGCGGACAATTCCGTGCCACCCCATGGCTCGACATCTGGGCACGCGGAGAAAACCTGCTGGCACAGCGTTACGAAATCAATGCCGGATACCCGATGCCGAGAGCTACGGTGATGGCAGGTATAAATCTGAACTTTTAATTGATAAATTACAGTATATATGAAAAAGATAATGAGCATGATAATGGCTGCAATGGTATTTTTGACCATAGGAACAGGATATGTACAGGCACAGGACAAGACATCGGATAGCGCATCTGAACTCCCAAAGGTCTATCTTATCAAGGAAATTACCCCGGAAAATCTCGTGAAGATCTACGAGGCTCTCGGTCGTAAAGCCGAAGGAAAGGTTGCGGTAAAACTCTCCACCGGCGAACCGGGCGGACATAATTTTCTCCAGCCGACACTCATTGCACCACTTGTACGGAAAATGAACGGCACAATCGTGGAGTGCAATACGGCCTATGGTGGCGGACGTGCCAATACGGAGGCACACCTCAAGGCTGCTGCCGACCACGGTTTTACGGCGATGTGTCCCTGCCGGTAAAAGGCGGCAAGCACCTGAAAGAGGATTTCGTGGGCAAGAACTACTTGAATTACGATTTTACGGTTGTGCTGTCGCATTTCAAAGGTCATGCGATGGGTGGTTTCGGCGGCGCAATCAAGAATATCTCCATCGGCATCGCCTCGTCGGGCGGCAAGGCGTGGATTCATTCGGCAGGCACGACCAAGGACGTAAGCAAAGTCTGGGGTAACCTTCCCGAACAGGATAACTTTTTGGAGTCGATGGCCGAGGCCGCCAAAGCCGTCACGGACCATTGCGGCGATAAGATTCTCTACATCAGTGTGGCCAACAATCTTTCGGTGGACTGCGACTGTGACTCCTCACCTGAAGATCCGAGGATGGGCGACATCGGTATCCTTGCCTCGCTTGACCCGGTAGCGCTTGACCGGGCCTGCACCGATCTGGTACGCTCCTCCGAAGACCACGGTAAAATTCACCTGATCGAACGTATCGACTCGCGCCACGGGATGCATACACTCGACTATGCCGAACAGCTCGGTATGGGAAGTCAGAAGTACGAACTTGTCGAACTGAAATAGACTGTTCGGGATGCTTGCTATGGCTGTACTGCCCCGCCATCTTTCTCAAATCCGTTCTGTTGGCTGTGGTTGCCGGGTATGCGGCTTCGCATTTCAGGAAAGCTTCGCCCGGACTGCTCCTTGGGGTCGTCTTGGCCTATCAGCTTGTCGGGACGCTGGGAGAATGGGCGACGAAAGGAGATTTCTGGCTTGCCGCACAGGATTTCCGGATTGGTATTCCGGGCATGCTGCTTCAGATATTCGGGAGCTTGCTATTCATTAACCGCATCATTCGTAAGTAATACCATTCCTATTGATTTTTGAATGAAAATAATAAACAAGGAGAGGAAAAGGTCTTTTCCCGTTCCTTTGCAACCTCAAATCGGCAATGGATAAGTAGCCATTATTCTCTTAACTCCTGCTGAACAGGTCAAAACCCCTCAATGGATGAATATAGAGTAAACCTGCATATCTCCCTTTATTTCCAACAGTTTGCATTATTCCTGCGAAATCCATCCGTATGTGAGCGAGTTTTGTTATATTTGTCCGATAAATAAAAAAACAGCTCATGATTTCAAACAAAATTTTACTAATATGCCTGGCCTTCATCGCATTGACTGCATGCAGCGCCGGCTCGAAAAAACAAACGAATCATCATATGGAAAATGAAAAGCGTACCCTAGTGAAACTGGAAACCACCATGGGGAATATCACAGTGGCCCTGTATAATGAAACACCGAAACATCGTGATAACTTTATCAAACTGGTAAAAGAGGGAGTATATGACAGTACGTTGTTCCACCGGGTTATCAAACAATTCATGATCCAGGCCGGCGATCCGGACAGCAAAAACGCATCGGATACCGCCATGCTGGGCAGCGGTGATGTGGGTTACACCATTCCCGCCGAATTCAATCCGAAATTCTTCCACAAGAAAGGAGTATTGGCGGCAGCACGCCAGGGTGATGATGTGAACCCCGAAAAGGCTTCATCGGGTTGCCAGTTCTATATTGTTACCGGACGCAAGTTCACCGAACCGCAACTGCTGGGCATGGAGAACAAAATAAACGAACAGCACGAAGAGGCCCTGTTCGACAGTCTAGCACGCCAGCACATGAAGGAAATATACAAGATGCGCAAGGCGGGCGACAATGCCGGATTACTGGAATTGCAGGACACACTGGAAGCCCAAGCCCGTGAACTGGCGGACAAAGAAGAGAAATTCCGCTTCACCCCCGAACAGATCAAAGCATACAGCACCGTAGGCGGCGCTCCCCACCTGGACGGTTCTTATACCGTATTCGGTGAAGTAACCGAAGGCATGGAAGTAGTGGAGAATATTGAAATAGCAAAAACGAACCGCGCAGACCGCCCTGTAGAGAATATCCGGATTCTCAAGGCCAGTATTCAGTAATTTGCGACTCAGATGATTAACATTAACCGATACACCTTGTCTAACGGGCTGCGTGTGATACACAATGAGGACAATACGACCCAGATGGTGGCACTGAACCTGCTGTACGATGTGGGCGCACGCGATGAAGATCCTGACCATACCGGATTCGCCCATCTGTTTGAACACCTGATGTTCGGAGGCTCTGTCCATGTGCCCGACTATGACACTCCGGTACAAAATGCCGGAGGCGAGAATAACGCATGGACAAATAATGACATAACCAATTATTACATCACCCTCCCCCGTCAGAATGTGGAAACCGGATTCTGGCTGGAGAGTGACCGTATGTTGTCTCTCGACTTTAACCCGCGCAGTCTGGAAGTGCAACGGCAAGTAGTAATCGAAGAGTTCAAACAGCGAAACCTGAACCAGCCATACGGAGACGCCTCGCATCTGCTACGTGCCCTGGCTTATAAGGTGCATCCGTACCAGTGGCCTACCATCGGCAAAGAAATCAGCCACATAGCCAATGCCACCCTTGAAGAGGTAAAAGCTTTTTTCTTTAAATATTATGCACCGGACAATGCCATTCTGGCTGTAACGGGACATATTACTTTTGAAGAGACAGTGGCACTGGCCGAAAAGTGGTTCGGCCCTATCCCGCGCCGCAACGTCCCCCCCCGCTCACTGCCGGCAGAACCCCGGCAAACGGAGGAACGCCGGCTGACAGTGGAGCGGAACGTGCCTGTAGACGCGCTCTTTATGGCATTCCATATCTGTGAACGACGCCATCCCGACTATTATGCTTTTGATATGCTGAGCGACTTGCTAAGTAGCGGACGTTCCTGCCGCCTGGTGCAGCATCTGGTGCAAAAGAAACAGGTATTCAACAGCATCGACGCCTATATCTCGGGCAGCATTGACGAGGGATTGTTCCATATCACCGGCAAACCCGCCCCAGGCGTCACGCTGGAAGCTGCCGAAACAGCCGTATGGCAGGAACTGAAGGCATTGACGGAAGAAAGTGTGGACGAGGACGAGCTGGAAAAAGTAAAGAACCGCTATGAAAGCGAACAGATATTCAATAACCTGAATTACCTGAATGTGGCTACCAATCTGGCTTATTTTGAACTGACCGGCAAAGCGGAGGATATTAACAATGAAGTAAACAAGTATCGCTCGGTCACTGCCGGACAGATAAAAGAAGCGGCACAAAAAACATTTGTGCGGGAAAATTGTTCCACACTCTACTATAAAAGTAATTTGCCGACCTGATAATATGCTAATTTGCCAATGCGCCATGCGGAACACAGCGCAGCTAGTTGGCAAATTAGCATATTGGCATATTGGCACATTAGCAATTTATTAACCATGCAACATTACAAAGCACTTTTCACTTTAGGTATCCCTATCGTTATCGGCCAGATAGGTGTCATCATTCTGGGTTTTGCCGATACATTAATGATAGGCCATCACAGCACGAATGAATTAGCCGCCGCCAGTTTTGTCAACAATATGTTTACTTTGGCCATTATTTTCGCTACCGGATTCTCATACGGGCTGACCCCTATCGTGGGGAGCCTGTTCGGACGGGGAGAAACCCATGTAGTGGGACGGATGCTGAAGAACAGCCTGTTTGCCAATACACTGCTGGCAGTATTGCTCACACTCATCATGTGGATACTCTATCTGAATATCCACCGGCTGGGGCAACCCGAAGAACTGCTGCCTTTAATGCGTCCCTACTTCATCGTTTTACTGATATCCTTGTTGTTTGTACTGCTTTTCAACGGTTTCAAGCAATTTGCCGATGGCATAACCGACACCCGCGTTTCCATGTGGATCTTATTGGCAGGAAATGTGATGAATATCATCGGCAACTACATCCTGATTTACGGTAAACTGGGAATGCCCGAAATGGGATTGCTGGGAGCGGGAATTTCCACATTGGCCTCCCGTATCATGATGGTGGTCGTGTTCGCCGTCATTTTTTTCTGTACCCGGCGTTATCATATTTATAAAGAAGGATTTCTACACAATGCGCTCAACCGGGCAGACTTCCTGCACCTGAACAAACTGGGATGGCCCATTGCCATGCAGATGGGGATGGAAACCGCTTCGTTCAGCCTCAGCGCCATTATGGTGGGATGGATCGGGACTACCGCTCTGGCAGCCCACCAAGTGATGCTCGCCATTTCCCAAATCTGCTTTATGATGTATTATGGCATGGGAGCAGCCGTTGCTGTGCGGGTTAGCAACTTCCGCGGACAGAATGACCGGATAAACGTCCGGCGCTCGGCATACGCCGGATTCCATATCATGCTGTTCATCGCACTAATAGGAGCCCTGCCCATCTTCCTGCTGCGTAACGAACTGGGAGGATGGTTCAGTGACAGTCCGGCGGTCAGCGTGATGGTAGCACAACTTATCATTCCGTTCATCATCTACCAGTTTGGTGACGGATTACAGATAAATTTCGCCAATGCCCTTCGTGGAATCGCAGATGTGAAACCCATGATGTATATCGCATTCATCGCTTATTTCCTTATCTCCCTGCCGGCCGGCTATTTCTTCGGTTTCATCATGGACTGGGGAATTATAGGAATATGGATGGCATTTCCTTTCGGACTGACTACAGCCGGAATACTCTATTACCTACGCTTTAACCGTGATACGAAATTAAAATAAAACCACCATGAGCCTGCCCAACCGTTCCACCAAGCTGAAAGTTGCATTCGGCTATATCCTGCTGACTGCACTGCTCTTTATATCCATCGGATATATTTATCAGGAGATGAAGTCACTGACCGGAACCAGCGATGATGAAGCCATCCTGAGCCAACGGCGCCATGTCACCAATCAGATTATCGGCCAGCTTTATCAGGCGGAAGTTATCGGACAATCACTCAGTACAGGACAACTAGGACAGTACTACCGATACAAACGTGCCATGAAACAGGCCAACACAGCGCTGGACTCCCTGCGCACACTGCTGACCGACAGCATACAACTGGCACGGCTGGATACGGTGGGAATGCTTTTCATGGATAAAGAACGGAATATGCGCAACCTGCTAAAAGCAATTCAGGACGGCGGAACAGATAAAATTTACAAACAGCATATCGACGAACTGATTGCCGAGCAAGACTCTTTACTCAGCCTTCCCCACGTGCGCAAAAAAGTAATCACACACACCAATTCATACGTTATCCGCAAAAAGCCCAAAAGCTTCTTCAAACGACTGGGAGAAGTGTTCGCACCCGGGAAAGCGGATTCCACACAAGTCAGCAATGTGATTCAGGAAGAATATACCGATACGCTGACCGAAGCATACAGCCCGGCAGACACGGTGGTCACCATGCTGAAAGACATACAGAGCCGGGTGACCGACACCCATCAGGAACGGATGGAAATGGTGAATCGCCGCACCCAGTCCCTGCGCCTCAGTGGCTTGAAACTGAGTCAGAAAGTCAATCAGCTATTAAGTACCATAGAGGAAGAAGAGCAGGCTCTGGCACAAAACAAACATATACAAGAGGAATACATCCGCCAAAGCTCTATCCGCACAGTGGCAGGAATCGCCATTGTCGCCGTGGTTCTGGCTATTTTCTTCCTGGTCCTGATATGGAGGGACATCACTCGCAGCAACCACTACCGCCGAGAACTGGAAAAAGCCAAACGCCGTGCCGAAGACTTGCTGGTGGCGCGTGAAAAACTGATGCTGACCATCACACACGATATCAAGGCCCCCGTGGGTTCCATCTTGGGCTATACCGACCTGCTGGAACGGATCACTACCGAAGAACGCCAGCGTTTCTATCTGAACAATATGCAAAGTTCAGCCAATCACCTGCTCAGCCTAGTCAAATCCCTGCTGGATTACCACCGGCTGGACGCACATAAAATGGACATCAACCGGGTATCATTCAACCCCCACCAACTGTTCGACACCATTTATATCAGCTTCAAACCGATGGCGGACTCCAAACAGCTGGAACTGAACTATCATTGCAACGAATCATTAAACCGCGTATACATAGGAGACCCGTTCCGTATCCGCCAGATAGCAGAGAATCTGCTATCCAATGCACTGAAATTCACCAAAGAAGGAAGCATCACTCTGCAAGCAGCGTTGGAAAACGGCCAACTGCATTTCAGTATCAGTGACACAGGATGTGGTATCAGCCAAGAAGAGCAACAACGTATCTTTCAGGAATTCACCCGGCTCCACAACGCACAAGGACAAGAAGGATTCGGCTTGGGACTGGCCATCACCCGTAAACTGGTGCTTCTGCTCGAAGGAGATATCAAGATAGAAAGCGAACAAGGGAAAGGCAGCCGATTCCATGTATATCTGCCTTTGCCTGAGGGGCCTTCCCATCCGGATAAAAACCCCTCCGGACCGGAAGCGGAACATACTCCTGCTTCCCCTGACGCAACCGGAATCCGGCAAATAGACACTCCCCGCAAAGACAGTGAGCCGATCCACCTGATTTTAATTGACGATGACCGCATACAGTTACAGCTTACCACCGCCATGCTGGAACGCCCCGGAGTGACTGTGACCTGCTGCCATCATCCCGAAGAGCTTCTCAACAAATTGAAAGACAAGCGCTTCGACGCCCTGCTCACCGACATACAGATGCCTGCCATGAACGGATTCGATTTATTGAAAGCCATCCGCACGCTGGACACATCATGGGTGCAAACCCTGCCGGTGATCGCGCTGACCGCCCGTAGCGATATGGACGAAAATTATTTCCGTTCACATGGCTTTGCCGGTTGCCTGCACAAACCTTTCACCATAAACGAATTGTTTACAGCCATCTTCCAGGCCACAGGAAAGGACGTATCCGCCGCAGGAAATCCGGCTCCTCACACAGCACCGGCCAAAGAAAACCATCCCCAACAAGAAACGTTGGATTTCTCTGCCCTGACCGCCTTCTCGGAAGATGATCCGGAAGCAGCCGCAGAAATACTCCGCACCTTCATCAGCGAAACAAAAAAGAACCGAGAGTATATGGAAGAAGCGTTGGCGAAAAGGAATATGGAAGGCATCACGGCAATAGCTCATAAACTGTTGCCGCTGTTCACCATGCTGGGAGCCACCCGTTGCATTCCTGCACTGACATGGATGGAACAAAGACGAGGGACGGCTGAAATCAGTGAAGAAGCGGTAGAGAAAACAAACTTTATAGTAAAAGAAATAGAAAAAGTAATTGACGAAGCACAAAAACAGATTGAAATTCCGGATGAAGAATGAAGAATTAAACCCTGTTAAGTTAAAAGGTATTAGAAATAGAGTCCGTGTTTCGGCACACCGTGAAAAAAGTTTATTTTTGTACGAATAAAAAACACATAAAGATGCCACATTCCATTCTGATAGTAGAAGATGACTTGACTTTTGCCACCATGTTGAAAACCTGGCTGGGTAAAAAAGGATTTTCGGTTGATACAGCAAGCAGTAATGCGCGCGCACGCAAACAATTGGACGCACAACCATACGATCTTGTCTTGTCTGATCTGCGCCTGCCCGATCAAGATGGTATCTTCTTGCTTTCATGGATGAAAGAACAGAAATACAACATCCCACTCATCATCATGACAGGCTATGCTGACATCCAAAGCGCTGTACAGGCCATAAAACATGGAGCCAGTGATTACATTTCAAAACCGGTACAACCGGATGAGTTGCTGAAGAAAATTAATGAGGCATTGCAAAACAAAGCTTTACCTACACCGGCAGGAATAGAAAAGAACACAGTCACGCCCAAAGCATCCAAGAGCAAAGCCGTTCCCCATAGTGCAACCGTTCCTCCCTCTAATTTCCTGGAGGGGGAAAGCGAGGCGGCGCGCCAACTCTACAATTATGTAGGTCTGGTAGCTCCCACCCCCATGTCCGTACTGATAAACGGTGCCAGCGGAACAGGTAAAGAGTATGTGGCGCACCGTATTCATCAGCTAAGCAAACGGGCCGACAAACCGTTCATTGCCATAGACTGCGGTTCTATCCCCAAAGAACTGGCGGCTTCCGAATTCTTCGGTCATGTAAAAGGCTCCTTCACAGGGGCGTTAAACGACAAAACAGGAGCATTCGTAGAAGCCAACGGAGGTACTTTGTTTCTGGATGAAATAGGCAACTTAAGTTATGAAGTACAAATACAGTTGCTCCGTGCTTTGCAGGAAAGACGCATCCGTCCGGTCGGCTCCAATAAAGAAATAGAGGTAGATGTGCGGCTGGTCAGCGCTACCAACGAGAACCTGCAACAAGCCATTGAAAAAGGAAACTTCCGCGAAGATCTTTACCACCGTATCAATGAATTTACCCTTCGTATGCCGGCATTAAAAGAACGGCAAGAAGATATCCTGCTATTCGCCAATTTCTTTTTGGACCAGGCAAACAGGGAACTGGACCGCCAGCTGATAGGGTTTGACGCCGCTGCCAGCCAAGCTTTACAAACGTATTCATGGCCCGGAAATCTCCGGCAACTGAAGAATATAGTAAAACGTGCCACCCTGTTGGCACAGAGCAACTTTATCACCCTTGCCGAATTAGGTTATGAGTTGCAGGAACCTGTAATGTCCGCCAGTCCGCAGACGTTCAGCCTGCACGATGAAGCGGCGGAAAAGAAACGTATCCTTGAGGCATTGAAGCAGACAGGAAACAATAAAAGTAAAGCCGCCATCTTATTAGGCATAGACCGGAAGACTTTATATAACAAATTGAAACTGTACGATATTCAATAACTTTACCAACAAGAAGCTACTGTACCGTAAGGCTGTTGTCCCTACTGTTCCTATCGGGCACAGCCTTACAGCATATAAACTCATCTTCCCGCCGGATATGTGGAATAATTCCACAAAGCATTCCCCATGTTCCACACTTATCCCCATGTTCCTTTCATCCTCCACTAAGAGTAATCCATTAATTATCAATATTTTAAAGATTCAATCTATTTTCTGGCACAGATATTGTCATTCTGTTATCAGAGAAAACAAAACAACATAGTATTAACAGTAAAAACCTACAATTATGAAAAAGTTATTTGTTGCAGTAGCATTGGTAATGGGATTAGGAACATCAGTAGCATTCGCCGACAACTTTATGGTGGACTCTGTGACCATAACTATGATAAATGATTTTACCCCTATTGAAGTGAAAGACCTTCCGGCTGCCGTGCAGGAAGCTATCACAAAGAACTATGCAGAATCTACTATCAAAGAAGCTGCCGTAGAAGCAAACGAAGATGGAACTAAAACTTACAAGGTTGTTTTAACTGATAAAGAGGGAACTGAAAGCACTGTACTTTTCAGCGAAAGCGGAGAAGTTTTGAAGTAAATGAAAGATGCCTAAAAGTAAGAAAAGGGAATGCTGTGAAGCATTCCCTTTTTGTTTTCTATCTTTAGTCTATCTCAAAACCGTTCCACAAGTTACCTTCGGGTACCGGCGCAGTCAACCGGATCATTTCCTTCGACACAGGGTGAACGAACTGTACCGTCCGGGCATGCAGACAGATACTGCCATCCGGGTTGGAACGTGGAGAGCCATATTTCAAATCACCTTTAATGGGACATCCCATCTTGGCCAACTGGCAACGAATCTGATGATGCCTTCCGGTTTTCAGATCCACCTCCAATAAATAGTAATTCTGAGAATGGCCGATAAGTTTATAATGAAGTACAGCTTTCTTGGAATTCTTTACTTCCTTATCGTATGCATAAGACTTATTCTGTTTCTCGTTACGCACCAAATAGTGAACCAGCTCGCCCTCCGTTTCCTTGGGGCATTCTTTCACTATGGCCCAATAGGTCTTTTTCACCTCACCATTACGGAACATCTCATTCAGTCTGGGCAATGCCTTGCTCGTTTTGGCGAACACCACCAACCCGCTGACGGGACGGTCCAAGCGGTGGGTCACTCCAATGAAAACATTTCCCGGCTTATTATATTTCTCTTTCAGGTATTGTTTCACCATCTCCGACAAGGGAGTATCACCGGTCTTGTCTCCCTGAACGATCTCGGAAGAAGTCTTATTGACTACAACAATATGATTATCCTCGTAAACAACTGTCATATTACATGTTCATACCACCGTCAACCTGGATAACCTGTCCTGATACATACGAAGACATATCAGAAGCCAGGAAAGTAGCTACATCCGCCACATCTTCAGGAGTACCTCCACGACGCAAAGGAATCTTCTTGGCCCACTCAGCTTTTACTTCGTCAGACAATTTGGCTGTCATATCCGTGATGATGAATCCCGGAGCGATGGCATTGGCACGGATACCGCGAGAGCCCAATTCCTGAGCGATGGATTTAGCCAGACCGATCATACCGGCTTTTGAAGCAGAATAGTTACATTGACCGGCATTTCCGTGAACACCCACTACGGAAGCCATGTTGATAATGCTTCCACTCTTCTGACGCATCATGATCGGAGTACATGCGTGGATAAAGTTAAAGGCAGACTTCAAGTTCACAGCGATTACCGCATCCCACTGCGCCTCACTCATACGCATCATCAATCCATCTTTCGTGATACCTGCATTGTTCACCAGAATATCAACAGAACCGAAATCATCCTTAATCTGATTAACCACTTTCTCTGTATCCTCAAAATTCGCAGCATTAGAAGCATAACCTTTCACCTTTACACCCAACGCAGCAATTTCTTTTTCTGTATTCTGACCGTTTTCATCAATTACCAAGTCTGTAAAAGCAATATTTGCTCCTTCGGCAGCAAACTTCAATGCAATCGCTTTACCAATACCACGAGCGGCACCTGTCACAATCGCAGTCTTTCCTGTTAATAATCCCATAATTTTTGATTTTATAATTATAAAGTTAATTTTATTCCTTATTCTGTTCTTTACGCCCCAATGCGCCATACACAATTTTTGCCACGTATGCCCATCCTGTCTCATCGTCCAGTTCCTCACCTATCTGGCCACGTATATAAGGCGCTTCAATGCCCTTCACGCAATAGTGCACAATATCCGCCACGATATTCACATTGTCTATATCAAAGATTCCCTTTTCCTTTCCTTCCGTCAACACCTGCCTGAACAGCTTTGTTTCCGTCCGGTCAAAATTCTTCCGCACCGCCTCCACTCTCCATATATCACGGAAAAAGCCGGCACGCAAAGTCCCGTTCCTGAACACCACCATCTTGATAGAGTCCAGATGTGTTTCTATCAGCCGCAGTATTTTCGTATCAGGAGCGATATCCTGTTCAGCCACTTTCTCCATAGCCCCCGACAGCATCTCTAACTCCGACTCCACCACTGCCATATAAATGTCTTCTTTGCTCTTGAAATACGTATAGAGCGTGCGTCTTCCCTTCTTGGAAGCCACCGCTATATCATTCATTGTCGTATCATCCACCCCATTCTTCGCAAAAAGCTGACGGGCGACGTCTACCAATTTAGCCCTAGTCTTTGATACTGCCATATAAGTTCAATTGCACATTACATATATATGTGAGCAAAATTACATTTTTTCTTTGTACCACACAAACAAATAAAGTATAATCTTGAAGCAAACGTTAATTAACATATCGTATACGCTCTATATATCAACACATTAGCTAAAAAGATTATTTTATTTGAGAAAAAGATACAGAAATAGTTTGGAGATTAGAAAAAAAGCCGTACCTTTGCACCCGTAATCAAAACACAACATCGCGGAGTGGAGCAGTTGGTAGCTCGTTGGGCTCATAACCCAAAGGTCGTCTGTTCGAGTCAGGCCTCCGCAACTTCAATCAAAGAGAAGCAGAATTGCTTCTCTTTTTTATTTCCCCAGTATTTTTTTATTTCTTATCTTTGACCTTCATTAAATTATCAAGATACATAGAACCATGAAACAAAACATCTTATTTTATCTCATCGCTTTACTATTTTTCCCTCTCTATGAGATGCAGGCAGCCCACCAACCTGAATTCTCTACTGCCGGTTTCTATGAACTGGCAAACTCCGGACGTGAAGTATATTCCATGAATCCGGCATGGCGATTCCACAAAGGAGCCGCTACAGGTGCAGAAGCGACCGACTTTAATGACCGGAACTGGAAAATGGTTTCCCTGCCTGACGGCATTGAATATGTACCGACTGAGGCCAGTGGATGTATCAACTATCAAGGCGAGGTATGGTACCGCAAACATTTCACTCCGACAGATGAATTGAAAGGCAAAAAACTTTTCCTGCATTTCGAAGCTATCATGGGGAAAAGCAAAGTTTTCGTAAACGGCAATTTATTGACTGAACACTTTGGCGGATACCTGCCTGTAGTCGTTGATGTCACCGACGCACTGAATTGGGAAACAGACAATGTGATAGCCGTATGGGCAGACAACAGCAATGACCCCAGCTATCCTCCCGGCAAAGCACAGGATGTACTGGATTATACTTATTTTGGCGGCATCTATCGTGACTGCTGGCTAATAGCCCATCGTCCGGTTTTCATCACCGATCCCAATTTCGAAAACGAAATGGCAGGCGGCGGGCTTTTCGTGTCATACGACAAAGTTTCCGACACTTCCGCAGAAATAATCCTGAAAGCCCATATACGTAATGACAGTAAAAAGAACTTCAAAGGAGTAGTAGAATATGAACTTCAGCAACCCGACGGCACACAAGCCGCATTTCTGAACGATGTCATTCAAGTACGTCCGGGCAAGGCAGTCACTTCAAAAGATAAAATAATGTTGAAGTCTCCCCTGCTTTGGAGCCCTGAAACGCCTACGTTATATAACCTGATTGTCCGTATCCGCGACAATGAAGGAAATGTAGTGGACGGCTACCGCCGCCGCATCCGGATCCGCAGCGTAGAATTCAAGGGCAAGGACGGATTCTGGCTGAACGGCAAACCTTATCCAAGCCCACTGATTGGCGCCAACCGCCATCAGGATTTTGCCGTAGTAGGCAATGCCGTTGCCAACAGCATTCATTGGCGCGACGCTAAAAAGCTACGCGACGCAGGTATGAAAGTCATCCGGAATGCTCACTGCCCTCAAGACCCCGCCTTTATGGACGCCTGCGACGAACTGGGCTTGTTCGTCATCGTCAACACTCCGGGATGGCAATTCTGGAATGACGCCCCCGAATTTGCACAACGTGTCTATAGCGATATCCGCAACCTGGTACGGCGTGATCGCAATCACCCTTGTGTATGGTTATGGGAACCTATTCTGAATGAAACCTGGTATCCGGCAGACTTCGCCCAAAATACCCTCGATATTGTCAATCAAGAATACCCTTATCCGTATTGCTACTCCGGTTGCGACAGCGAAGCACGGGGACATGAGGTATATCCGGTACTCTTCACTCATCCGGCCAACGCGGACAAGGACTGGGCCATCAAAAGCCTCGACCCTAAAATAACCTATTTCACCCGCGAGTGGGGAGATAATGTAGACGACTGGAATTCGCACAACTCCCCCAGCCGTGTGGCACGCAACTGGGGGGAACAGGCTATGCTCATCCAGGCACAGCACTATGCCGCTCCCCGTTATCCTTTCACCTGTTACGATGTACTCTGCCGTACTCCGCGCCAACACGTCGGCGGCT
>ERZ779978.453-NODE-453-length-15118-cov-2.26004_pt1 | contig 15118 bp, 13 predicted proteins | sample MGYA00511938_ERZ779978 | MGnify/ENA primary metagenome ERZ779978 (study PRJEB29588, sample SAMEA2153557) | human gut metagenome | biome: human gut; feature: human-associated habitat; material: faeces | place: Denmark | collected 2008/2010 ...
AATAAAAAACGAAAATGTAAAGATTTATTATCTTTTTTATTTTTTCCGGAAAAAAGAAATCACCTTTTTGGGTAATATCTTATAGCATAAAGGCATAAAATCATTCAGATGGATAATCGGTAAAAACTCGCTTGATTACGACTCAAAAACCGCCTGAAAAGCAACTAAAATCAGCTTGGTTTTAGCCTGAAAACCGCTTGATTCTAACTTGTAAACTGCTTCTTTTTAAGGGTCGTAATTCTATAATATAAATACATAAAAGATGGCAGCCTTCGTTTATATGCCGTTTTGCAACGTTTACCGGTATAATTAATGCGGGTTGTCATCTTTCCTAGAATAGTTTATGTTGTTATATCACTATTTCTTAACTTTCTAGTTAGTTCAAGTTATATGGAAACTAAAATTCACATTTTGCTACTTATTTGATTTCAATATATTAATTATCTAACGTAGAATTTAGTTTTTTACTCTTAGTTATTACTTTAAAATTAAATCATGTTTGCTACGTCTCAAAATAATAAACGCATAGCAAAGAATACACTATTGCTCTATTTTCGCACTATTTTTATAATGTTCATTTCGCTCTATACGAGTCGTGTGATACTGAATACTCTTGGTGTGGAAGATTATGGGATATATAATGTTGTAGGCGGATTTGTTGCTATGTTTTCCTTACTTTCAGGGTCATTGTCTAATTCTATCAGCCGTTTTATTACATTTGAGTTGGGCAAGGGAAACTTGGAGAAACTCAAACTTGTATTTATTACCAGTATCAATATACAGATAGGTATATCCATTGTTGTGTTCATATTGGGGGAGTTTATTGGTTTGTGGTTCTTGAATTATCACATGAACATACCTAATGGCAGAATGATTGCCGCTAACTGGGTTCTCCATTGTTCATTGTTGATGTTTTGCATCAACCTAATCAGTATTCCCTATAATGCTTGCATTATTGCTCATGAACACATGAAAGCTTTCGCCTATGTAAGCATTTTGGAGGCTTCATTAAAACTATTTATCTGTTATTTCATTATTGTTTCTCCTTATGATAAACTGATAAGTTATGCTGTTTTATTGGTTATTGTGTCGATCATTATCAGAATTGTCTATGGCATATATTGTGGCCGGCATTTTGAGGAATGCCGTTATAAATGGACGAAAGATACTTTATTAGTCAAGGAAATGACAGGTTTTGCTGGTTGGAGTTTTTTTACCAATGCGTGCTATTTGTTTAATACACAGGGTGTAAATCTATTAATAAATATTTTTTTTGGTGTGGTGCTGAATGCTGCTCGTGGTATTGCTACGCAGGTAGAAGGTGCTATTATGCAGTTTGTCAACAATTTTACAACAGCTATCAACCCACAAATAACTAAAAACTATGCTGCCGGTAACATTCAGGAGATGAATAAGCTTGTGTGTCGAGGAGCAAAGTTCTCTTACTTCCTCTTGCTTTTGTTTGCATTACCAGTCATGTTAGAGACAGAGTACATCCTTCGTCTATGGTTGAAAATAGTGCCAGAGCATGCAGTAATATTCTTACGTCTTACTATCATTGGTACTATGTTCAATATGCTTGGAAATACTGGTTATACAGCATGTGCTGCAACAGGAAATATACGTCGGTATGTATTATGGATTTCTGCTATAGGTTGCTTGGTATTTCCGTTGACATTGATTGCTTATAAATTAAGAATGCCTGTTGAGAGTACTTATATAATTTTTATATTGGTATATATTTGTGTAGATGTTGTGCGTCTCTATATCATGCAAGGATTATTAAAATTCCCAGCTATAATGTTTATTAAGGACGTGGTTGGGAAGATTGTATTGGTCACGACATTAGCTATTATTCTACCTGTTTTTGTATATAATATCATGGAGCAATCGTTCTTGCGTTTTGCTCTCGTAACTTTTATATGCACAATTTCATCATGTATGTCAATATATTTAGTAGGATTGTCTGTAAATGAAAAGTATTTTGTGTTAGAAAAATTGACTTCATTTATAATTAAAAGATTCTTAAAAAAATGGAAGTAAAGAAGATGATGGCAAAAGTGTTTAAGATAATCCTTGCCAAGAGACCTATTAATACTAATATTGTAACTTTAGCACCTAATTCGCTTCTTATTGGACGAACTGCATTAATAACTGGTGGAACGAGTGGCATTGGTTATTCCATTGCTGAATCATATCTGAATGCTGGTGCATGTGTAATTATTACAGGCAGGAATGAAGAACGGCTGTATAATACTATGGATAAATTATATCGTTTAAGCAAAAATGTAATAGGGTGTATATTGGATAATACAAAAGTTGATACATTTGAAAATGTATTTCATAGTATGCTTGCTGAAGTTAAAGAGAAGGGCTTCCCCAATATAGATATTCTTGTTAATAATGCAGGTGTTAATTTTAAGGGTATGCCAAATGTTGTTGAAAGCGAATATGATTTAGTCTTGGATACAAATCTGAAAGGCGTGTTTTTCTTGTCACAGATGTTTGGTAAATTTATGGTAAATAATCAAATTAAGGGTAATATATTGAATATTGCATCAGCTTCTAGCTTAAGGCCGGCAGACTCAGCTTATACTGTAAGCAAATGGGGTATTAGAGGGCTGACCTTAGGGCTAGCAAAATCCTTGTCAAAATATGGCATAACAGTGAATGGTTTAGCTCCAGGACCTACGGCAACACCGATGATTTTTAAAAATGGTCAAACTAATATGGCATTGGATAGAATCCCATTCGGACGTTATATAACACCTGAAGAAATAGCAAACATGGCCACAATACTTGTTAGCGATATGGGGCGAGCAATCATGGGAGATACCGTTTATATGACAGGTGGTGCTGGAGTATTGACGTACGATGATGTTAATTATTCATTTTAAAAAGATAATAAAGTTTGTTATGTATAATATTCAAGAAAATGTAAGAATTGTTGTATCTTTATTGAAAGAATATGGAATACACCATATAGTTTTGAATCCTGGTGGAACGAACATCCCCATTGTACAGGCTGTACAGGATGATCCCTTTTTTCATTGTTATTCAGTAGTAGATGAAAGGAGTGCTATGTATTTTGCTGTAGGACTGTATTTACAGACAGGTGAAGTTATAGCAACATCATGTACAAGTGCCCAAGCAACAAGAAATTACATTCCAGGATTAACTGAAGCTTTTTATAAACATATACCAATTGTGGCAATTACGACATCGAAGTTAGAACGGTATTCTTATCAACAATATATGCAAGCTCCAGATCAGACCTCTTTGCCAGTTGATTCAGTAAAGAAAAGTTATGATTTACCTCCTGTCAAGGATGAAAACACGAGAGTTGTATGTTGTAGACTTGCTAAAGATGCAATTCTAGAAGCAACACACGGAAATCCTGGTCCTGTGCAGATAAACCTTAGAATTTCAGATTGTGAAAATTGTAAATTCGAAAATATAGAATTGCCAATGATACGCAAAGTGAAACGGTATATGTTATGGGACGAATGGGATGACGTCGAACTTAGCGGAAAGAGAATTTTAATTGTTGTAGGCGAACATCGTCCGTTCACTGAAAAACAGAAAAAAGCCTTAAACAAATTTACAGAATCTTATGATTGTATGGTATATACAAACCATTTATCAAATTACCATGGTGAATATTCAATTAATGCTAACTTGTTAATCTCATGCGGAGGATTGCGACAAGAAGAATTGAAGCCAGATTTAATAATAACAATAGGTGGACAAACTGGTGATTATTCTATATATGGGGCATTAAATAATTGTATTGGAAATGCTGAACATTGGCGTGTATGCGAGGATGGGAAACTGGTAGATACATATAACTGTTTAACTAAAATTTTTGAATGTCCCTTTGATATTTTCTTCGAGAAATTGTATTTAAAGATAGAATCAACGCACGATTATTATGAGAAGTGGCATTCTTTTGTCGTACAACTAAATAAAGATGTAGAACTACCTCTTTCAAATCTTTATGCAGCCCAGCAATTGTCAAATAAAATTCCAGATGGAAGTATTATGAATTTTGCAATCTTAAATAGTTTACGGTGCTGGAGTTATTTTGATTTAAAGAAAAGTATTATCTGTTACTCTAATGTGGCGGCATTTGGTATTGATGGTTGTACATCGATGTTGATTGGTGAAAGTGTAAATACTGATGAGTTGTGTTTTTTGGTTACAGGTGACCTCGCTTTCTTTTATGATATGAACGCTTTAGGAATAAGGCATATAAAAAATAATGTGAGAATTTTATTGATTAATAATAATGAAGGGGCAGAGTTTGGTTTTATGACTAATAAATGGTCGTATAAACCAGATATTCACCCATATATTTCTGCAAAAGGACATTATAGTTCAGCAAAAGGTTGGGCCGAGGAATGTGGTTTTAAATATATTTCAGCTTCGACGAAAGAAGATTTTATTCAGTACGAAAATACTTTTGTCTCTAAAAGTGACACTCCGATAGTATTTGAAGTTTTCACTAAATCTGAAGATGAAGTAAAAGCAAAAGCAATTTTATTTAATAATAATGAATTACGAAGTATAGAAGATAAGTTTAAGTCAACAGCGAAAAAAATTATAGGTGACAAATATATCAAATTTATAAAGAATATGGCAAATAAATAATCGATTAAGTTACATTTAATAAAGGATTTATGGGTTGAAGTATACTAACGAATAATTATTACTGTAATACTTAAAATGACAAAGATTTCTGTTATAACGTTACATTACATACGGAATTATGGTTCTGTGTTGCAAACATATGCCACTCAACGTAAGTTTGAACTTATGGGATATGATGTTGACATAATAGATTATGCACGTCCCAATATAGACGTTAATTTAAGGACCGGATTAAATCCTATAAAGATATTTATACATAACTTATTAGATTTAATACAACGTCCATTTCATAAGAAAGTTTTTGACGAGTTTTTAAATAAATATATAAAACTTACTCGTCATTACAATAGCTATGAAGATTTAAAAGCAGATCCTCCTATATCGGATATATATTGTGTTGGAAGTGATCAAATGTGGAATAGCGAATATAATCAAGGAATTTTACCTGCTTATTATCTAGATTTTGGAGATGAAAAAACGAAACGTATAAGTTATGCTGTGAGTATTGGATTAGATGCATTCCCAGAAAAAGAAATACCTCAAATAAAACAATATATTCAGAAATTTTATGCGATTTCAGTAAGAGAAGCAAGTGCAAAAAAGATTCTTGGAGAAATTGGATATAAAAATGTATTTCATATATTAGATCCAACCTTAGATTTGAAAAAGGAAGACTGGAAAGACATGATTGCTCCGCGGATAATAAAAAAGAAATACATTTTAATATACAGATTGAATAAAAATAGGGAATTGGAGAAATATGCAAAAATATTATCTGAAAAGACAGGGTGTAAAATAGTAAGGATGAGTTATTGGTTGACACAATTTCTAGATTCAGGGAAAATGATCTTTACTCCTACTGTAAAAGAATTTCTATCTTTGATATATTATGCAGATTATGTTATTACAGATTCTTTTCATGGTACAGCATTTTCTTTGAATTTTGAAAAAGAATTTTTTATTTTCTATCCTGGAAAATTTAATACACGAATTCAAAGTCTTTTGGAGTTAACAGGGACACAAGGCAGGGTCATGAGTAATGGAATACAAAATTATACTCCAATAGATTATACAAGTGTTCGTAGGATACTTGATATAGAGCGTGAAAAAGTTAACAAATTCATATTAACATACTGCTAATATGGAACCAAAACTCAATTTATTTATTGACAAAGAATCTTGTTGCGGTTGTTATGCATGTGTAAATGTGTGTACAAAGTCGGCAATTCGAATGGAAGAAGATGAAAACGGTTTCATTTATCCTAAAATTGATGAGACCAAATGTATATTGTGTGGAGCATGTGAAAGGGTTTGTGCATATAAAGGTGATGTTGAAATGTCATACCCTATAAAAGGATATGCAGCAGTTAATAAAAATAAGAAACAGACTTCTAAATCTGCCTCTGGGGGGCTTTTTGCAGCATTAGCGACATCTATAATTAATCAAGGGGGAGTTGTTTTTGGAGCTGCTTATGACTATCAAAAAAATAGGGTGATTGTTAAACATATTGCAGTAAAAAGTATTGAAGAACTTTACCGCCTTCAAGGTTCAAAATATGTTCAAAGCGATATGGGAGACATTTATTTACAAGTTAAACATGTTCTTAATAGTGGTGTTAAAGTCCTTTTTTCAGGAACACCATGTCAAGTTGGAGCATTAAAGAAGTTTCTTCGTAAAGAATATGAAAATCTTTACACTATTGATATTATATGTCATGGTATTCCCAATCAGAAAATTTTTAATGATTACATACATTGTTTAGAATCGAAAAATAATATAACAATTAAAAATTTTTCGTTCAGAGATAAGTCTAAGGCGTGGCAAGATTATTATCTTTTATATGATGGTAAATTAGGAAATGAAAGGAAATATAAAAACAAAGAGATTTGGTGGAAGCATTCATCGTATTTCTATTATTTCATAAAGTGTTATATTTATAGAATTAACTGTTATTCGTGTAAATACGCATGTGAGAAGCGAATAGGAGATATAACATTGGGAGATTATTGGGGAATAGAAAAACAACATAAGGAACTTTTTAGGGATAAAAAATGGATAAATTATTGGTATAAAGGTATATCGTGCGTATTGGTTAATTCATATCGTGGACATGAACTTTTTTATGTAACTATGCCTAATCTTGATATTGTTGAATCTACACCAGCAAAGATTATTTCTGGAAATGGGCAGTTAAAACACCCAAGTTGTCTAAATAAATCTAAACGCGATAAAATATTGGGACTTTATTCCGAAGATGGATATGAAGCTATTGATAAAGCTTTCACATCAACTATCTCATACAAAGAAAAGTTAAAGCAATGTATAAAGTCTAAAATTCCATTAAGTTTAAAAAAATCCATCAGAATATTAATAGGCCTATAATTTATAATGAAATGAGATTCTCTATAATTGTTCCAGTTTATAATGTAGAATCATATTTGCAATCATGCATAAACAGTGTTTTATCACAGAATTTTAAGGATTTTGAACTTATTTTATGCGATGATGGGTCTCAGGACTCTAGCGCAAAAATCTGCGATAAGGCTGAAGTTCTCGATTCACGCATTAAAGTTCTTCATTTGCAAAATGGCGGTCCTTCTTCTGCAAGAAATGCAGGATTGGCTATTGCAAAAGGTGAATATATATTTTTTCTTGATAGTGATGATAAGATGTGCATAGACATACTCCAATTGTTGGATGATATAATCAGACAAAATAATAGTCCTGATTCAGTCATAGGTACTTTCTTAAATTGGGATGGAAATGAAAAAACATGGAAACCTTCAGACATAGAACCTATCGTCAGTCAACAAAAAGGAATGAATTTTCTTGAAATCAATGAGATGTACGCGAAGGCTGATATTCAGTTGCCATGGTGTGTATATCAAATGGTCACAAAACGACAGATTTTTGTCAATAATAGATTGTTTTTTGATACAAAAACCAACTCGGCAGAAGACTTGGATTTTTATATGCGGACAATAAGATTTATTAAAACTTATATACTTATAAACATTCCATTTGTATACTACCGTATTGGACGAGTCGGTTCTATCGTTACAGATTTGAAATTCAGTTCATTCTATGGCGAAATGTCTTTTTTAATAAAAACATATAATGAGGTTAATGATTTTCCACATCCTATTATTATGAAACGATATTTTGCAGATGAATTTTCAGACCGAATCATGAAGATTGCCAGATTGAAAGGAAAAGAAAAATCAAAAGCAATGTCTCTTATTGAAAAAAATTGGCATATAACTAAAGACACGACAAATAAAGCGAAGTTCAAGATTGCCAAAATTTTATGGAAAATTTTGGGACTTTATAATGGATCAAGACTTTTATATTTTTTATGGTTAATGAAAAGTAAACGATGATTTATTTTATACTACTCCTCGTAATTGTTGTACTAGACAAGATAATAAGGCCACAACAATCTTTATCAGCGAGAAAGACATATATAGTTATTGTATTTAGTCTACTTATAGCGGTATCAGGATTCAGAAGCCCAGAAGTCGGTCGTGATGTCGCAGGACATTATGCTCAAAACTATGAGTTAATTAGTAGCTTGAAATGGAGTGAACTCACGCCTTTCTCAATTGCAGGAGGTTATGAAATTGGATATTGTTATTATAATAAACTGATTGGATTACTTACAAATAGCAATATTCAATGGTTTCTATTCATTACAAGTCTTATCATTTATGGTATATTAGGCTTGTTTATTTATAAAAAATCTCAAAATATAACTTTAAGCATACTATTACTTTTATTTACATGTCAGTATTATATGTATATGAATATACTCCGGCAAGCAATGGCTGTTTCATTTATAATTATGGGATGGCTTATTGCAGAAAAATTTAAACAGAAAAATATAGCAACAATAATATTCGCGTTATTTATTTTATTGGCTATGACATTTCATACATCCGCTATATTTTGCTTCATAATGTTGTTATTTTATTATTTCAAATTTAACAAAAAAAATTATGCAATATGTTTATGTTTTTCTATCATTTTTTTTATTTCTTTTTCAACCTTTTACAATGAAGCACTTTCTTTTTTAGGAGAAGGAAATAAATACGAAATGTATGAAGGTGCTCATGCAGAGGCTCAAGGTACAATTAATATTCAATCTATAACAAATGCTGTTTTGACAGCAGGTGCTTTCATAACACTAAAATATATAGGACTAAAAAATCGAAAAAAAGAAAAAATTAGAGAATATGTTAGTGACTTGGATTTAAATTTTATCCTGTATGCAACCTTTTTTGCTGGTCTTTTTAGACTTATGACATTACAAATGAACATTCTAAATAGGTTTTCTTTTTACTTTATGCCATTTGTATTAATAGCATATCCAATAGCTTTTAGTGGCATTCGAGGAAGAGGTAAAATACTAAAGCCTATAATCATGCTATTATTCTTTATATATTTTGCCATAACAACAAACAGATATGCAGAAACACTATATGGAGTTGTTCCGTATGAGTTCGGATTAATTTAAATAGATAGAAATATGATAAATGTATTACAAGAAATTCCATCACTAGACGGTGGTGGAATTGCAAAATTGTTGATTGAATATTATCGTTTTATGGATCACGGAAAGATACATTTTGACTTTTTAATATACAATTATTATGAAGAGGGCGTATATGAGAAAGAAGTCAAAAATATGGGATGTTTCATATACAAAGTACCACCATATCCATACGACAAAAAAGGATGTATTTCACAAATCAGAGAATTGTTCAGAACACATAAATATGATGTTTTTCATAGCCATATCGGTCCTGAAAGTTTTTATTCTGTATTTTTCGCAAAAAGATATGGTGTAAAAAAAATATTTGTACATTCACATTTAGCTGTAAGACCGAGTTCGTTTCGATCGAAATTTTTAATTGGAATAAAGGATTTTATTACGGCACGTATGGCTACACAATTGTTTGCTTGTGGTAGAGACGCTGGAATTATGCGTTGGGGTAAAAAAGCCTATATGGCTGGTAAAATAAAAATTATGACAAATGCAATAGATACAGAGTCTTTTAAATTCTCATTGGAAAAACGGATTTCTGTAAGAAAAGAATTGAATGTTGAAAATAAATTTGTAATAGGTGTTGTAGGAAGATTAAGTGATCAAAAAAATTATCCGTTTCTTTTCAAGGTGTTTGAAAGAATATGTAAAAAACGCAGTGACGCAGTTTTGATAGTTGTAGGAAGAGGTTTAGATAAAGACGTTTCCCGCATAATTCAATTAGCAGATAGCATGAATATTATTGATAAAGTAATGTTTCTTGGAATACGTAATGATGTTCCACGTTTGCTAAATGGATTTGATGTTTTTGTAATGCCTTCATTGTATGAAGGATTACCTGTTGCGTTAATTGAGGCGCAAGCTAACGGATTATTAGAGATTGTTTCTGATACAGTTACAGATGAAATGGTAGTAACCGATTTGATTTCCTTCCTTCCTATCAGTGGTGAAAAAGCAATTGAAGCTTGGTGTTCTGCTATTTTTAATATGGAAAACAAAATAGATAAACGTGGAGAGTATGCTAATGTTGTAGCCGAAAAAGGTTACGATATACATATTGCTAGCAAAGAAATGGAAACATTTTATATCAGATAAACTTATGTCAAAAATTTCTAATTTTCTAAGAAATAATTCTTTACTAAGTAAAGTATATTGGGAATTATTCTCATATGTTATTTGGAAACGTAATAGAGCAGCAAGGCCTAAAATAGCCAAATTTTCAAAGATAGCAATGGCCCGAATGCAAGATATTAACGTAAATAAAAGACACGTGTATTTTCTTGGAGTTCCTATCCACAAGAATATGGGAGACCAAGCACAGAAGTATTGTATTGAGCGTTGGATTGAGGACAATTATCCGAATTGTGAAATTGTAGAAATACCAACATGGGCTTTTTATGATAAATTGTTTAAAAAAGAATTTCGTCGAAGAGTTACTTCTCTGGATATTATTATTATACAGAGTGGATATTGTACAACAAGCTGGCATTATGATCATTATATGCATAGATTTGTTGTTGGTACATTTAAGTATAATCAAGTGTTAATTATGCCACAGACTGTTTATTTCCAGCGTTCACGTGATGGTTATAAAACAGGTCGTATTTATCGAAAGAATCATCATTTATTATTTCTTGCACGTGATAAAAAATCATTTGAATATGCACAAAAATATTTTAGTGGTACTAATATTTGTTTATATCCAGATATTGTGACATCGCTTATTGGTAATTTTAAAATTGAAGAATCCATTAAAAAAGAAGGTGTGTTAATATGTGTACGAAATGATGGTGAAAAGCTATACACAGATGATGATATCAAGTCGCTTTTAAATAAGTTTAAAAAGGTAAATATCAAATGTGATTTAAATGATACAAATAGTGATTTATCATTAGAGGAATTACAAATGGAATTTGCAAATGAGCTTAAGAAAGTTATATCATTTTTTGCTTCGCATAAGGTTGTAATAACAGATAGATATCATGGAACTATTTTTTCAATGATCAGCAATACTCCTGTGATAGTGTTAGCAACTAAAGACCATAAGGTAAAAACTGGTACAGAATGGTTTAAAGGTATTTATTTTGGAGCCTATCAAAATGCAAATTCAATAAGTGATGCTTATCAAAAAGCAATTTCAATAATTAATGAGGATAAGGTGGTTATAAATAAACCGTATTTTAAAGATGAATTCTATGATAATTTAAAAAAACAATTCGATGAATTAACAGAGCATTAAATTGTTTATATATTTAAAATTCAGACATGTCAACAATTTCAAATATTATAATCATTAATGATTTTGCTTATATAAATGGAGGAGCTGGAAAAGTTGCAATAAGTAGTGCTATTGGACTTAGTAATTTGGGGTATAATGTCATTATGTTTACAGCTGTAGGGCCAATAGACAATTCTTTAAAACAATCAAAGGTCAAAGTCGTTTGTTTAGGACAGAAAGATATACTTTCTGATTCAAACCGATTGAGAGCTGTTAGACAGGGCATATGGAATGAATATGCCCGAAAAGAGTTTACGACATTGTTAGCAGCGTTAAATCCAAGTGAAACAATAGTACACTTTCATGCATGGATAAAAGCTTTATCACCGGCAATATTTAATCCTGTTGCAAAATTAGGATTTAAAATTGTTATAACGTTGCATGATTATTTTATGTTTTGTCCGAATGGAGGATTATTTAATTATCAGACTTTGAGAATATGTAATCTACAAGCATCATCTTTACAATGTTTGTTTTGTAATTGCGATGTAAGAAGTTATCCTCAAAAAATTTGGAGGTATATAAGGCAAATTGTGCAGTGGAGAGCCATTAAATACATAAAAAATATAAATATAATTTATATTTCGGAATTAAATAGGGAAGTTTCATACCCATATTTGAAAGATATTTCGAATAAATGGTATTTTGTACAGAATCCAATAGATATAAATAATCGGGTAGTTGCAGATGTTCAACATAATGAAAAATATTTGTTCGTTGCACGTTTATCATCAGAAAAAGGTATAGTATTATTTTGTGAGGCAATGAAGGATTTGCATCTGAAAGGATGTGTTCTTGGTGATGGTTATTTAAAAGAAAGGTTACAAAAAGAATACCCTGAAATAGAATTTAGGGGGTGGGTGTCTGGAAAAGAGAAAGACGAATTAATAATGCAAGGTAAGGCTTTAGTTTTCCCGTCGTTGTGGTATGAAGGTGCACCATTGACAATTGTAGAGATGAAGTCATACGGTATTCCATGTATTGTTCCTGACAAATGTTCTGCTAGTGAAGAAATTATTGATGGGAAGACAGGTTTTATCTTTAAATCAGGAGTTTTAACATCTTTAGAGGATGCAATCATGAAATATGAAAAAGTAGATAGGAATATCATGCAAAAAAATATTATTGAAGATTTTAATCCTGGAAAATACATGTTGGTAAACCATTGTAGGAGGTTATTAGATGTTTATTCGGATATTTTGAGTGGTTGTTAATTTTTAATTAAAAACAATATTATGATTAAGAAATTGCACTATGTTTGGTTTGGCCAGAAACAATTACCAGCAAATGTCAGACAGTGTATTGATAGTTGGAAAAAATATTGTCCGGATTGGGATATAATACAATGGAATGAAGATAATTTTGATGTTCAAAGATTTAGATGGGTCAGAGAAGCTCTAAAAGTTGGCAAGTATGCATTTGCAGCAGATTTTGTACGTCTATATGTTTTAAAACACTATGGAGGAGGGTATTTGGATACAGATGTACAAATATTGCGTAATATTGAGAATGTAATTGACGGAGCATTTGTTTCAGGAATAGAGAATCACAACATTGGTACTAATGAATTAGAAGGTGTGACCGAAGACGGTTATTATATTAAAACAGGTAAACAATGTTGGTCATTCTGTCTGCAGGCAGGTTTTATGTATTCCGAACCTAATCATCCCTTTATTAATTATTGTATGGAAAGTCTTTATAAAAATGGAGACAAACCATTTATTAATTTGGATGGAACCATTAATGCTGTTGTAATAGATTCATTAATGATGATGGCTTTAAGAGATAAATACGGGATTATTTATAGAGATACTACACAAGTATTGCCGGATAATATCAAGATTTATGTGAGTTCTGTCTTTGCAACAAGGAAATCAAGAAATAAGGATTCGTATATGATACATTGGTTTGACCAATCGTGGAGAGAAAATAATCTGATTTCTATGAGGTTGAAAAAATTTATAAAGAAATATCTATATTTCTTGTACAGGAAATTATAATTAAAACGTATTTATATGCGAATTCTTCATATTTCAAAGTATTATTATCCTTATATTGGCGGAGTCGAAAACATCTGTAAATATCTTGTTGAAGGTATGCCGCAATATGAGCGTGCTGTGTTGTGTTTCAACGATAAGCGTGATGATGTTGTTGAAAAAGTTAATGGAACAACCGTTTATAGGGTAGGAACGAAAATAAACATTGCAAGACAGGCATTATCTTTATCTTATTTCCCGATGATGAAACGGGCAATAAAAGAATTTAAGCCTGACATAATACAATTTCATTGGGCAAATCCATATCCAGCTGCTGTGTTGATGACAATGATTCCAAAGAACGTGAAGTTGGTAGTTCATTGGCACATGGATATCATAAAACAGAAAAAGATTTATCCTTTAATTAAACCAATAGAAAAGGCTTTGCTTAAGCGGGCTGATTTGGTAGTTGTTACAAGTCCGACATATAGGGATGCATCGGTTCCGTTACAAGCTTTTAAAGATAAAGTGAAGATATTACCTTGCGCAGTTGATGAAGATAATCTTGTTTTGAGAAACGGTGACCTGGAGAAAATAGAAGAGATAAAGAATAGATACGGGAATAAGCCGATAGTGTTTTTTGTTGGTAGACATATTCAATATAAAGGTTTACCGCATCTTATTGAAGCTGAAAAGTTCGTAAAATCCGATTGCGTTTTTGTTGTAGCAGGAAACGGTCCTTTGACAGACGAACTGAAAGCTAAATGTAATTCTTCGCGTGTGTTTTTCGTTGGTCGTTTATCAGATGAGGATTTAAAGCTTCATCATTATGCTGCATCTGTATTTGCTTTTCCTTCAGTAACAAAGAATGAGGCTTTTGGAATCGCTTTGGCTGAGGCCATGTATTGTGGAACTCCTGCTGTAACATTTACAATTCCTGGTAGTGGCGTTAATTGGGTGTCTTTAAATGGTGTAACCGGAATTGAGGTGCCAAATGGTGATGATGAGGCGTTTGCAAAAGCGATAGACACGTTATTGGAGAATAAAGAATTATATAGGGTTTATGCAGAAAACGGAATGAAACGTGTCAAAGAAAAATTCACAATTCCATCCATGACAAATACAATGGAAGGGTATTATAAGGATCTGATGATCACCAAAAAATGATGGTGAAATTATTTATTTTGTACTTAAAACATAAGGTAAGGATTTTATAACTAGTTCTTCGTGTTTGTCAATATAGGCTAAAATAGATCCATTTTTTATAAGCTGGATTGTTTTTAGATCATTTACAATAATGTCTTTTATTGGCATTTTATATATAATTCCAAGGGCATCAAGTTGTTGGGCTGTTTTAAATTCGTAACCAACTTGTATATTTATTTCTTTCCAAGTTTTATTCATAAAATATAGTTTCACAAGCTTGTGAAATAAAAACAAGTTCTTATTCTGTTAGTTCCAAAAGCATCTAAACAATATACTTTGTGCAAAAATAATATAAATATCGAATAATTACAAAATAATACTGAAATGTCTAGTATAAAATTTGAGGTTGTCCCAAATTAGATTTGGACAACCTCTTTTTTATGTGCGCCTGATAGGACTCGAACCTACACAGCGTAAGCTACTAGATCCTAAGTCTAGCGCGTCTACCAATTTCGCCACAGGCG
>ERZ779978.455-NODE-455-length-15063-cov-2.35861_pt1 | contig 15063 bp, 9 predicted proteins | sample MGYA00511938_ERZ779978 | MGnify/ENA primary metagenome ERZ779978 (study PRJEB29588, sample SAMEA2153557) | human gut metagenome | biome: human gut; feature: human-associated habitat; material: faeces | place: Denmark | collected 2008/2010 ...
TAAAACGACCAATCCATGAAAGACGTCCACCGGTATATTCTTCAGCGTCACCCCAACGACGTTCGGCATCGCTCGAATAATTAAACATCTGGTCTAAGTTGGAAAGTGGTTGTTCCCCTTTAGCCTGTATCCATTCCCCCCCGTTAGAAGCCTGTTCGAATACAACCATCGCGTTAACATCATGTTTACCAAATGTATTGGCATAGTTCACAAACCAATTGAACTGCTCGGTCCACAATTGTTTAGCACGATAATCCAAGTTTTCATAATTTTGAGAGAAGTTGAACGTATTGAACTCATTCAAATTTAAAGGAGCCGGCAAGAAACGATTTCCTTCAGGATCTGCCTGCTGAAATTTGTAGTTCTTCTGGAAAGTCATGAAACGTTTCCGATTGTAGTCATGTCCAATATAGCTCCCCATGATCTTCGTACTCAAGCCTTTCGTAATGAAATCCAAGTTAAAATCGAACGAAACGATCCCATTCATATTGCGCCGACGAGTTTTCAGATAACGGTTAACGACAACCTGATCTACAGGATTCCACCCTTGCCATGAACCATAATCCTGATAAATCGGATAATCTGTAATTGTAGCAGAAGGTGTCCCGTCCAAATTAGAGTAGAACGGCGTTGTCTTCATTGCATTGAATGTACAACGGTATAAATCATACACAGCCTGATCGTCGTCATCCGAGAATGGCCAATAGAAACGCTTGTCATTAGACTGATTTGCATCCAAATTGACATTCATCTTGATGTATTTGCTCAATTCTACCGTTAAATTCGAGCGCAAAGAAAATTTCTTATTTTCCAACGATACATAAGAGCCTTCTTCTGCCAAGAAAGACCCCATTACATAATATTGCACTTTCTCGCTTCCGCCTGTCACACTCAAAGAATGTTTTGTGTTCCAAGGATTCTGCCAAATATAATCGTTTACATTATAATTGATGTTGTTGTCACGGAAGTAAGCATATTCCGCCTCACCGTTCGGCTCTTTAGTGCCTTGAAAACGGGCTACAGCATTTTGGTAATCCAAATCATCAATAGCCGTCCATCTATCCGCAAACAGTTCTTGGGTAGGTTTGCTAAAAGCATAGGATCCCTGATAATTAAACACAGGTTTCTGATTCTTAACACCTCCTTTTGTCGTGACCAACACAACCCCATTACCAGCTGCCGATCCATAAATAGAAGCGGCCGCGGCATCTTTCAGGAAGCTCATCTGATCTATTTCATACGGTTCCAAATTATCAAAAGCCTCTTTATCACGGATAACACCATCGATAACGAACAACGGATCGCCGAATCCACCACGCATACGGATCTCAGAAGAAGCTCCCATCAGACCAGAATTACCGGTAATAGTTGCTCCAGGAGCACGTCCAGCCAATGAATTGGACAAGTTAGTATTAGGAATCACCGACAGTTCTTCCGACTTCACATTCGAAATGGATCCTGTCATATTTACTTTTTTCTGCACACCGTACCCAACCACAACAACCTCGTCCAATTTCTGAGTATCTTCATGCAAGGTGATCTGGTATGTATTTTTATCTTTCGTCACTAAAATTTCCTGATCCAAATATCCGATATAAGAGATAAGCAAAGTAGCTCCATCCGGAATCTCTTCCAATGTAAATTCTCCGTCAATATTCGTTATCGTACCGACTCCAGCCCCACCTTTCAGGACAATATTCGCACCAATGACCGGCAAACCGGTATCGTCGACAATAACACCTGATATTTTTTTCTTCTGCTGTTGGAGTGCTGTCACAACAGGTTCGGAATGAACACTCCTTTGAGAATTATCATCCTTCAGAAATACACGATTATTTACTATTTTATAAGAGATCCCTGTATTCTTAAATACCTCTTTCAGAACATTTTCTATATGTTCATTTTTAAGATTAACAGAGACTTTGGAGATTTTCTTATTTAATAAAGTCTCATCATAAGAAAATTCATACCCAGTTTGTTCACTAATACTTCGTATGACGGTACCGACTGTCGTTTGATTCAAGGCCAGTTCCAGATTCACATACAAAGAATGCGCATCGCTCGTCGCCATAGCGGGCGATGCAGCTGACAAAAACATTGCTAATGTAGCAATTGATGCATTTTTAATCATACATGTGATTCAATAATGTTAGTACTAAGTTTTTAAGTTTATAGTTTTCTTTTGTTGTGTGTGTTACTTTTCTAATCTGTCATTTCATCATAGGCATTCATTTTTTATTATTCATATATAAAGATTTCTTTCCCCTCTATCCGATATTGGATGGGAGCTAAATATTTCAAGAGTTTCAAGATGTCAGGCAAGCTTTCATCCTCATTGATCACACATCGGAACTTACGCTGGGCAAGCTTCGTTGATTCTAAATTTATGTTTACATTAAATTTTACGGAGAGTTGGTTAACTATTTCCCTCAACGTGACATTTTCGAAGACAAACTGGTTCAGTCGCCACGCCGTACATACATTCACATCCACAACCTCTGTGGCATATTCGTTCTTATTGTTGTCATATGTCACCTTTTCTCCCGGTGACATATCTAAAATGGGGTTCCACTGCTTATCGAGTAAAGCAACTTTACCTCTTGCTAAAACGGTTTCTACGTTTTGGTGTTTCTCGTCTGTTTTTACATTGAAAGCGGTTCCAAGAACCTTAATATTTACATAATTGGTCGAAACATATAGTGGGTACTGAGCATTCTTTGCAACGTCAAAGAATGCTTCTCCTTGCAAGGAGAAGCATTCTTTGCAACGTCAAAGAATGCTTCTCCTTGCAAGGAGAGCTTTCGGTTATTTTCGGCAAAAACCTCAGGTATCCTCAAAGAAGACCCCTCCTTTAACCAAACAGCCGATCCATCCGCAAGCACGATTTTTTTCACATCTTCCCCTTGTTCCACCCTGATCGTTACACAATTGTCCGGTTTCAGATAGCCCCATCCCACATAAGAAAAAGAGACAAATAACAAGATTACGGCTGCGTATCTCATCACAGAGCGAAGTATTTGAAATCGCCTTCTACTATTTATCTTGGCATTCAATCCATTCAATGCCTCTTCGATATGCTCAGGCGTATTATATTGAGTGAACTTCCACGAAACGCGAAGTTTCATCAATTCAGAGAAAACCTCCTCATTATCAATTGATAATTTACGCCATTCTTCTACCTGTTTCATTTCTTCAGGAGAAAGCATGCCTGTCAAATATTTTGCTAAAAGTCTATAATCAAAATCCATTTTTATTTCCTATTACTTATACTAAACGAACAACTTCAGAAAAATACGGAGCAAAAAAGCATTTTTTTCATACAATTAATGGGCAGTCATTCAGCAGGCAAATAAGACATTAATAATTAACCACTTACAACAAAAACAAAAGTTTCAATCTCAGGCAACCGGACAAACTAACTCGTTTCCCGTCGCAAACTAAGTCAAATCACCCGAAGAACTAAATGAAAACATATAGTAAAGTAGCCGTTAGCAGTTACTATCTATTACCCTTATGTAGTACTACCTATTGTCGATTGGTAGTACTATATAAGGACGATAGGTAGTACTACATATCAATAATATATTATATGCTTTGAGTTAGTTTACTATGACTTTCGAATTAGTTTCCGGCATGTTCCGTATTAATTGCTCCGTGAAAACGAGGAAACTCCGGACAAACCGCCGGAAATAAAAAGGTGTCGGTTCTATGCCGGTTACAAAGTTCAACCGACATCCTTTAATTAAATGTTTATTAGAGAGATACGAGCAAAAATGCCAGATGTCGGTTTCCTGTGTGTTTTTATTTATATTTTTACGCAAAATGAGACAAGTGCGATTACCCGGATCTCTGTCAGAGTAATCGCACTTATGCGAAGTGTAGCATTGAATGATGAAGATTACTTTGCCGTATATGACTTCTTTGTAACGACTTTACCATCCAAATCAAGAACCTCCAGATTCATCTGATCACCATTAGTCTCCACAGAAACCACACTATTATTTGAATTTACCAATACCGGAAATTTGATACCGGCACTCGGTTCCTCATATTTGTTTCGATGGAGATGTCCGCATAGCATCAGATCCACTCCGAGTTCATTCAGGATAGGTACGAATTTCTTCAAGACGTCTTTCTGTCCATGCCAGATATTGAGGTCAGCAGAAGGAGGCATATGTGCAATGACAACTTTAAATTTAGCCTGCTTGAAATCTTCATTTTTATATAGTTCCTTCATCCATTCCACCTGATCCGTACGATAACCGTCATAATCGGTAATACCGCTGTACTCGATATCGGAATCCGGTTTGTCTTCCCCCGTATCCAACATTATGAAACATACAGGTCCTTGTCTGAAAAGATAATATAGGAACGGTTCTTTCGGAGAGAAATATTTCTGGAACGAAGTGGCGAACTCACCACGGGTTTCATGATTTCCGCGAGCGTAATACATAGGTTTCTCCGAAGCGAACAAATCGATGCTTTCTTTCATGAATCCATTAAAGATTGTTTGTTCGTCTTTAAATTCCGAAACCATATCACCATTGAAAATAATCAAGTCTTTATCCTTGTAGTTCGCATTATTCAGCAGTTTCGTAATGATGTTTTCACGTCCGTGAATATCATTGATCATGACAAAAGAGGTTTCTTTTTTATTTGAATCGCACGTTGTAAACGTCAAAGCATTCTTTTTGTAAACATCCGATGCTGCCACACGTCCGTATATGACATTAATCCCTTCATGCGACAACACTTCCTGAGAATAAATACGATAACGATAGGTTGTTCCGGGAGTCAACGCTTTTACCTTCACGGCATGCAGCAAGGAGGTATTTTTAACCCCATTAGTCGTATCGAAATACTTAGGCCGTTCTTCTCCATAATAATGAGTTCCGTCATTCGGAGCCAACTCTACCCAGCCGATAGACGGTTTATCCGCTACCCAGACAATAGTTGCCTCATTCTCTTTTACATTCTGCAGATAAGGCCCGTAAAGGATCTTTATCTGCGCAGTTGCCACCTGAGTGGCAACTGTGAGTAAAAGGACATATATCAATTTTTTAATATACTTCATTGTAAATAAGTTTTATTGCATCTATTAATAACCATCGTTCTGAACCAATTGAGGGTTCGCGTCCATTTCCGCCTGCATAATAGGCAGATGGAATTGCTTCTTGTCAAAATAACGAACTTCAACCAAACGGTCTTCACGAGAAGCATTCACATCGATCACGGCACGACGGTCCGGATCCGGTTCATCATAGTCGACAGTACCACACAAACGATACAAGTCACCCGGCATAACAGTCTCTGCCACTTTCTTTCCAGTTTTGGCTCCGCTCTGGTCATACTCGTCCCAGCGAACGATATCTTCAAAACGGAAACCTTCACCAGCCAATTCTATCGTACGTTCCCTCCTTACCAGTTCACGTACTTTGGCCTGTGTATCATATTTAGAACGGTCAACAGCGATATGACCTCCGCGCAAACGTAACCGGTCGATGATGTTCATCGCTTCCTGCAAATCCTGATTCAGTTCGACCAAACATTCGGCTTTCGTCAACAATATTTCTGCATACCGGAAGATAATCGGGCACAAGGCATCGTCATTCATTGCAGCTGAATATTGTCCCTGGTTGGGATACAAATATTTAGCCCACAACATACCGGTATGGGAAGCATTATCTGCCGCCGTATAATAATCTTTATTCGAAGAGCCGTTCGGCAGCGTCTTGTCGAGCGTATTGAAAACCCGGGATACATTATTACGCCCCACCCAATCCAATCCGGAATAAATAACCGTATTTTTCAATCGCGGATCACGATTGAAAAACGGATGGACCGGATCATAACCGGAACCAGCTTCATCGATCAACTTGCCATCTGCCATTTCAAACATATCAACCATGTTTTGAGTCGGCACAAAAGAAGCCCAGCCACCATCCGAATTATTATAGAAACGGATCACATCACCATAAGCATAAGTCGTTTGGACATGTTCATAAGTACAAATAATTTCTTTTGAATTCTGTCCGGCCATAGAAAACATATTCAGAAAATCAGGATCTAATTCATACTGATTCAGAGCTATTACTTTATTGGCAGCATCCAAGGCCTCCGTATAGTTGCCCCACAACAAATTGAAGCGGGCGATCATCGAGAGGACCGTTCCTTTGGCAATGCGTCCTTTTTCTGCCGGTTTCTCCGCTATATGTTCGGCACTCCACATCAAGTCGTTCATAGCATGCTCCTTCACCTTTGCTTCCGGTTCACGCGGCAGTTTAGCATCGTCAGCCGTTGCTGGTACAAAATCCATAATAACAGCATCCCCATACCAAGTTGCCAAATAAGCATGACTATATCCCCTAATTGCCCGTACTTGCGCCAGAAAATCATTCTTCTCCGTTTCTGTCATGGCTGAAGCCGGAACCAAATCGATATTTTCAATTACGAAATTACAACGACGTATCGTTTCATACTGCCTCCAATAATTCGGAGCCGCAGTAGGAGAAACGCTACCTCTACCCATGTTTCTCATGTTAGAAGCATTCGTATAATTGAAGCCGATATCCGAATAGCTGTCTTCGTAGAAGATAAACTTCGATCCAACATAGTTATTGACCCACCAATTGTAGGCAGCGGTTACTGCTGCATCGACATCCTCGGACGTGTTCCAGAATGTGTTTGTCGTCAACTGATCTTTCGGATTCAAATCAAAAAAATCATCACAAGAAGTAAAGATACCTGTCCCAACCAAGCAAACAGCAAGACCTAATATATTTTTCAGTTTCATATATAATTCATTTAAAAAGTTACATTAATACCGAATGAATGGCTTCTGCTAATAGGATAAACATCCAAGTTTCCCGACGGCGACTCCGGATCTGCATTGAACGGCAAACTGTCGAATGTAAACAGATTTTCGCCTGTATAATAAATCTTCGCATTGGCTATTCCTAACTTATTCGTCCAACTCTTCGGCAACGTATAACCCAAATTGACGTTCTTAATACGCAGGTAATTCGTGTTCATACACCAAAAAGATGAATTCACGCGCTGAGGAGAACTGATCGAGTTTTCCTCTAGGAACAGACGCGGCCATTCCGCATTTGTATTTTCAGGAGTCCAGGCATCCAACCAATTCGTACTCGGATGTGAAGTATCCCCGATAAATGAACCGACGACATCTCTTGAGAAATAACGGTTTGTTCCAGTCACACCTTGCATAAATACCGACAAGTCAAAATTTTTCCAACCAGCACTCAGTGTCAAACCAAAAGTAGTTTTAGGCTGTTGCGTGCCTTTCACCACCCGGTCTTTATCTGTCAACTTTCCATCTCCATCCGCATCTTTAATCCGAAAATCGCCGCCTTTGAAAGGCAAAGACCATGGATTGCCATACTGTTTTTCGTAAGCGGCAGCCTCCTCGTCGCTTTTGAACAACCCATCTACTTCATATACATAAAAAGATTGATAGGGCTCTCCGATTCGATTAATCATATAGCCATCGATAATCTCATTGACCCCAGCCAAATCCAACAACTCATTCTTATTATAGGAGAAATTCGTATTGATTCCCATTCTCCAATCCTTATTGAAGGAATGATTCCAAGCAAAGCTTGCTTCCACACCACTGTTCCGTAAAGAGCCTTTATTGTCCTGATACGTCCCCGATATACCAAACGTATCAGAAACAGGAATATCCATAATGATGTCAGAGGTCTTACGATTATAATATTCGGCACTCAGCATAAACTCGTTCAAGAAATTTGCATCAAAGCCAATTCCCCAGTTTGTCGAATTTTCCCAGGAAATAGTCGTTACCTTATGGCTTACAACCGTAATACCTTGATGAACAGAGCCGCCAAACGGGAAATTCTTTCCTATATATAACGTAGGTAAATAAGGATAATATTCATCCGATACGGCATCCTGGTTTCCGAGCAACCCCCAAGATCCTCTAAGCTTCAGTGACTGCAACCAGCCATGCGTGTTTTCCATAAAATCTTCTTCGGAAATGCGCCATCCAGCAGAGAAAGAAGGAAAATATCCCCAACGATAGCCTTTTGCAAAACGAGAAGAAGCATCGGCGCGGAAATTGGCTTCCAAAAGATACTTGCCTTTATAATCATAATTGAGACGTCCGAAATAAGATAACAAAGCCAGTTCACGGGAATAACCACTGTTCGTTTGTGTCGAAGAATCGCCACCGTTCAAATCGGTCACTTCACTATTCGGGAAACTTTTGCGGAAAGCATATAAATTCCGATAATCATACTTCTCGATCTTATAACCAACCATTGCCTTGAAATGATGATCTTGGTTAAAAGTCTTGTCATAATTCAACAATGCATCCAACGTATAACGGCTCCATCTCGAAATCGTTTCACCCAATTGATCAGGTCCATGATAATTCACATCGTCATACCAACATTCCTTACGATAATCTTTTGTTTCCTTTATATTCGTTACATAAGCACCTTGTAATGTGAATGTCAGCCCATCTATAATATGATAGTCAAAGGCCAGTATTCCAGAGAAATTTTGCAACAAATGATATTTCCGACTATTAATATCGACCCAAGCGGCAGGATTTCCATCTGAGATCGAACCGTAAGAACCATCTTCCTTCTTATACGGAATCCAAGGGGCTATACGGTCTGCTTGACGTATCAATTGAGTAGAACCGCCTCCATAAGACGCATTCGGTTCGGAATAGTCGTTATGAATAAAAGCCATGTTAGTCCTCATGGTAAATTTATCCGACAATTTGATATCCAGATTCGTTCGCAAATTAAATTGTTGACGATCCGAATTCCTCAATGTGCCTTCCTGCCCTAAGAAACCTGCAGAAGCCATATATTTCACATCTTCCGACCCACCACTGACATTGAGGCTATGTTTATGCATAAAACCGGTCCGATAAATATAGTCTGTCCAAACTGTATTCGGATGCCCATAAGGATCCGTTCCATCCTGAAATAAACGGAGATCTTCGTCTGTAAAACGAGGAGACGCCCCATCCTGTGTCAATAACTGATTATAAAGACGGGCATAATCATAAGAACTTAAGCGATCAATCAAAGTCGATACATTCGAAAAACTAACATTACCATTATAAGAGACTGTTGCTTTTCCGGCTTTCCCTCGCTTGGTCGTAACCAAGATTACCCCATTGGCAGCTTTAGAACCATAAATAGCGGCCGAAGCGGCATCTTTCAAAACCGAAATCGATTCGATATCATTCGGATCGATCGAATCGAAAGTTCCAGTTTCTATCCCATCCACCAGAATATAAGGGTTAGCATTGTTCAAGGTTCCGACTCCACGAACACGTATAGTTGACCCGTCACTACCAGGCTGCCCTGTTCCAGATGTTATCGTAACCCCCGGAGTCAATCCCTGGAGAGCAGAAGATACATTCGTCACCGGCCGGTTGATCAATTCATCTTTGCCAATTGTGCTTACCGCTCCTGTCAGGTTTACTTTCGTTTGTGTTCCATAACCGACAACAACCACCTCATCTAAATTCTGTGTATCTTCGTGAATTGTGATTTTATAATCGTTTTTTCCTTTCGCTACAGCATCCTCCTGATCTACATAACCAATATAGGAAATCATCAATGTCGCACCGTCTTCAATTCCCTCCAATGTAAAATCACCGTCGACATTTGTCACCGTACCAACACCAGCACTTCCTTTCACTATGACATTTGCCCCGATAACAGGAAGACCGGTATTATCGACAACCGTACCTCTGATCGTTCTCTTGACTTGTTGAACACTTGCAAAAGACACATTTTCTGTCTTTGCGTTATCTTGTAGGAAAATCCGATTATCGACTATCCGATAAGAAATATCCGTATTCTTAAAGACTTTCTTTAAAACACTTTCGATGTGTTCATTTTTTACACGGACGGATACTTTTGAAATTTCTTTACTTAAAATAGATTCATCATAAGAAAATTCATAACCCGTTTGCTCGCTGATACTTTGTATGACCAGACCTACAGTTGTCCTGTTCAAAGACAATTCCAGATTCACATACAAAGTATTCGCTTCATTTACCGCCATCGCAGGCGATGTTGCGACTAAAAATGCTGATAATGTCGCAATAGATACTTTTTTATTCATACCATGTGATTCGTTTTTGTTAGTACTATAAAAAACAGTTAACTTTTTACCGGATACACCCGTACCCGCCAATAACACTTCCCATACCGGACAGCATTTTTTTAATTAACCGCTGCAAAGGAATACCCCCGATATTACGGAACTGTTTACCTCAGATTACATTTCAATTTCCCATAGACATTCATTTTTTTGTTTGTTTTTCAGATATATAAATTTCGGAACTCTCAATTCGATAGGTAATCGGCGCCAAATAGCAAAGCTGCTCCAAAACATCCGGCAAGCGCTCGTCTTCATTGATCACGCAACGAAACCTGCGTTGAGCCAGCCTCGACGACTCGATGTTTACATTTACATTATATTTGATTGATAATTGATTGGCGATTTCACGAAGTGTAGTATTCTCAAAAACCAGTTGGTTAAACCGCCATACAGCACAGACATTCACATCGACATGATCCGTAAAACAGGTATTTTCATCCCAGGAATAGGCAACACGTTCTCCCGGATTCATTTCTAAGATTTTCTTTCCGTTCAAGGCATGCAAGCTGATACATCCTCTTACTAAAACGGTTTCTACAGACTTATTTCCAGCATTAACATTAACATGAAAAGAAGTTCCATGTACCTCTACTTTCACATAATCGGTAGCAACGATAAATAGTGAATTAGCATTCTTTGCGATGTCAAAGAATGCTTCTCCTTGCAAGGAGACCGTCCGGTTGACGGCACTGAATGACTGCGGTATTTTCAATACGGAATTTCCCCTTAACCAAACTATCGAACCATCATCCAGCGTTACTTTTTTTACGCCTTCACTATCTCCTAAAGCGATAGTCATATAAGTTTCCGGCTTAAAATAATTCCATCCGACAGCTGAAAACGAAACAAGCAGCAAGATAACAGCTGCATATTTCAACAAAGACCGGGCAATCCGGTAACGCCTTGCCCGGTTAATCCGGACATTTACCTTTTCCAAAGCCATATCTATCCGCTCGTTATCCGCATACTTTGCTGTATTCCACGAAAGACGCAAACGTAACACTTCAGAAAAAACAGTTTCATTCTCAGCCGACAAATCACGCCACCTCATCACTTCCTCCATTTCTTCCGAGGAAAGGCTGCCAATCAAATATTTTACTAAAAGTGCGTAATTAAACTCCATTTTCACCTTGTTATATTAGGCAAAACGACCAGCAACGAAAAACTACTGAGCTAAAATGATTTTTTCGTTCATCTTAATTTATCAAGCGTATGTGCCATGCGAAAGAAAAACGGCACAAAGCATATAATAATCATTTCTGGACATATGCCCCTTTAAAAACCGGAGCGCCAAATACAAATGACTCTCTACCGTGCGTTGCGGCATCCGGGTCTGCTCCGCAACTTCTTTAGCCGTCAACCCTTTTATATAAGTAAGGATGAAAACTTCACGACGCTGCGCTGGCAGGTGTTCCAGTAATTCGTACAAATGGCGATAAAAATCCTTAACGGAAAGTTCCTCTATAACAGAATCATCACCTTTCAATAGATTTTGATAATCTTCCAAATACTTCTCGTAAGTATGAGAATGGTATTTTTCAATCGAGAGGTTTTTCTTGAAATAGTCCAGACAACGAGTATAAGCGGATTGAAAAAGATAAGAATGGAAACCATCACTGACATATAGCTTTTCACGGTTTTCCCAAACATACAGAAAAACATCCTGAACAATATCCTCCGCTGCTTTTTGCTCAACCATAGAAGCAGTATAAGCCATTATCCGGGGATAATAGTAACGGAAAACACCATTAAAGGCTTCTCTATTCCCTTTCTTCAGTTCATACAATAAAGAAATATCGAACATACTACCAGCGATTTAAGACCATTCAATTAACATCCCACCCGCAAAAATAATAATATTTTTACAAACTTTGCTTATTTACAGACATTCTCCTTTAATAAAATGCAAGACAATGGTATTTTTTATACTTTTGTAGATAATACTTTAAAAACATGAATAATTTCACAAAATATATCTGTGCCGGATTGGCTATCGCCTTACTCATAATACAAGCGATTATGATTTGGGGATTATATGGAAACTTCAACGGTTTTCTGAACGAATTATCCGACTGCACAAGAAAGCAGCTACCGCAGCTAATCGACCTGTTCACGACAATGATTGTCACGAATTGGGTTATCATTGCAGCCCTGCTTTTCACCCTGTTCCGCCCGAACAGAAAACAGAATAACTGTTAACTACTAGAATTTCTTTATCAGGAAAGACGGGGTTACCCTCAGATAAATCCCGGCAGAGAAACTGGTTTTGGCAAATGATTTATAGCCATTCTGCTCCGTACCGCGAAACACGACAGGCAAATGCTCATAGATATCCAAATCAATGCCAAGCGAAAAACCTTTTGCCAATTCACGCGAATACTCTAAGCCAAAGTAAACACAAGAAGGATCATCGAAGGTAAGACCTTCATCGGATGTCGAGACAGCTCCATAAAACGGACTACCGAACATGGAAATAAACTGATGACACCTCCAATAGGAAGTCTTCACACGGAAATCGTAAATATCGGCAGATGCACGTGCATATACACCATAGCCGTTATCGAAAGGCCACAACTTACCGGCCTGCTGATAATAGCCGGCAACATCCAGTTCCACATTTACACTCTTGAATATCTTATGCCCCGTGTTCCACACTCCCCCAATTCCGACAGCACCGTTCATCAATGTCTGGACAGAATTGGTCAGGATCGTATCAATCTCTCCTCCTCTGTGCTGGGCCAAAACTTGCAAAGGAGCATAAAAATGAAAACGCGAATCCGGATCGTTAAACTTGAAACGGGTAGACAAACCAACCGTAAAAGCCTCCTGATGGATATCTTCCCTGAAGATAAAACTTTCCCAATTCACCCACACATCCAAATCGAACCGGCAGGAATTATACAACAATTGCAATCCCATCTCCGGATCGGCGACCATATTCAATTCCGGATTGTACAATGGTTCTATCAGATTATGATTGGCCGCCCCATACAAATCGCCCAGCACGATATTCACATGATCAGACAAGGCCACCTGCGCCCGGAACCAAGGAAGTGCATGAAAACCTCTCTGATACTGATCACCTTTCCAATGCGCAATATCCTGATAAGCCATATTCGGATAGCGATTCGCCCCCCAAAAACGTTGCAAATGAACACCAGCTTCGAGTTTCAGCATTTCCAACGGATAATAGACAGCCTTTGCCTGCAACCAAAGTCCCGGCAATGTATAACCTTTCATAAACGAACCGGTATACTCATCATCCTTAAAGAAACTCAGATTATCAAATTCGACCGAAAGTTCCCCTTTCTTTTCCGGATCTATCCGGGAATCCGTCTTGAAAACGCGGTCCGGAATCTGGGCATAAAGTGTGTAGATAAATGAAGTACCCGCCAAACAGAACAGGATACACAAACTAATGCGCAAACAAGAAATATTTAAAAGACTTTTCATCTATTGCAAATTTAAGTACAAACGTAACAATTAAAAAGGAATAAACGAAGAACGGGGATATAGAATCTTGCCCATATCCCCGTTCGTATACTTTGATGCTATTATTTATTAGCGTCTCGGTGTTGCTTCTTTTACAACCATCTGGCGCCCTTCATATTCAGCGCCGTTTAATTCTTCGATAGCGTTTCTTGCTTCGTTTTCGTTAGGAAGTTCTGCAAAAGCAAAGCCTTTAGAACGACGAGTATCGCGGTCAATGATCAATTTAACTGATTCAACCGTACCGTACTCTTCCAAAACCTGTTGTAAGTCTGATTCTCTAACCCGATAGTTCAGGTTACCAATGTAAATATTCATACAAAAAATGATATAAAATAATTAATAAAAAATTGAAACAATAAAACTTTTAGGAAAGATCAATGTCTGCTAAATCATATTCTGCAATGAATATTAAGTCGGAGATAAAGAACTACACAAACAGTTTTGCTTGTCGGGTACAAAGAAAAGCATTAAAAATGGATATTGCACCATGAAACCAAGATTTAATTCATAACAATTCAAAAAAAACACATAGAAAAGACTTTTCCCTAAGAACATCCTTAATAACCATAAAAAGTTTGAAAAAGAGGCTTCAATACAATAATATGTAAAAAAGGCCTATTTTATAGTATTTCTGACCAATTAAGCCAGCATATAGCCTTTTATGTCTCAACCAGAAAACCTAATTTTGCCCCAATCATTTTGAACTTAATTTGACATGGAAAAAATCGAAGTTAAAGAAGCCAAAGGAAAACTTGGTATTCTGGTTGTTGGGGTAGGCGGTGCAGTTGCGACTACCATGATTACAGGTACGTTGGCTGCACGTAAAGGATTGGCTAAGCCTATCGGCTCAATCTCACAGTTAGCTACAATGCGTTTAGAAAACGGAGAAGAAAAAGCGATCAAAGATATTGTTCCTCTGACCGACCTGAATGACATCGTTTTCGGCGGATGGGATATTTTCCCTGATAATGCATACGAAGCGGCCCTATACGCAGAAGTCTTGAAAGAAAAAGACCTGAACGGCGTAAAAGACGAATTGGAGGCAATCAAACCGATGCCGGCCGCATTCGACCATAACTGGGCAAAACGTCTGAACGGCACGCACATCAAACAGGCCGCTACCCGTTGGGACATGGTTGAACAGCTCCGCCAGGACATCCGTGAATTCAAGGCAGCCAACAACTGCGAACGTATCGCCGTTCTATGGGCTGCAAGTACGGAAATCTATATTCCGCTGTCTGACGAGCACATGTCGCTTGCCGCTTTGGAAAAAGCAATGAAGGACAACAATACGGAAGCCGTTTCTCCAAGTATGTGCTACGCTTATGCCGCTATAGCAGAAGGTGCTCCGTTCATCATGGGTGCTCCTAACCTGTGTGTAGACACTCCCGCCATGTG
>ERZ779978.463-NODE-463-length-14824-cov-2.15235_pt1 | contig 14824 bp, 10 predicted proteins | sample MGYA00511938_ERZ779978 | MGnify/ENA primary metagenome ERZ779978 (study PRJEB29588, sample SAMEA2153557) | human gut metagenome | biome: human gut; feature: human-associated habitat; material: faeces | place: Denmark | collected 2008/2010 ...
TGTGTTGCTGTTCCATTTTCTGTTTCCTTTTGATGGGGGGATTGGCGTATCTTCCCGTCCGTTTCATCAATTTCCCTATTCGGGTCACCGAGCGCAATGCGGCTGTTCAATATTTGTTTGCCATACGCCTTACCCGGGTGATGAACATCATTCTGTTGTTAGTGCTTTTGGGCAGTGTTTGGGGCTTGTATTATGCATTCGGCAAACTCCTGCTCCTTGTCTCGTTTGTTTTGTTGGGGGTGGCATTTATAGGGTACTATATACTGGCGTTTAAATATAAGTAGCCTTACAGTCTGTTTAATAGTCCTTTTTACCACTTACCCTCCTTTCTCATCTTTATTTGTTGTTATAAATCTGCCATTACCTACTAATGGTTACTCTTTCTCTTCTTTTCGCAATTTTTAGGTATTGTTCTCCTTTTTAACTACCTCTACCTTTGCTCCCAACAAAATTTAAGATAAAAGATGAGAAAATTAACTGGCTTATTCGTTTTATGTTTTTTGCTTTCTGCCAATGCTTTGCAGGCTGCTGAACCTGAAAAAGTTACTTCTGCAGCAGAGAGTACGGAGATTTCAACAGACAAAGAGAAAAAGGAAAAAGTAGCGAATGATGGCGACAACTACAAGAAATTCCGTTTCGGTGGATACGGAGAAATGGTTGCAAGTTTTAAGGATTATGGTATTAACCGTTTCTATGGTGCGCCTGAAGGCAATCCAGACAAACATAGGAATACAATTTCTATACCCCGTTTCGTGTTGGCTCTGGATTACAAGTTCAATTCCAAATGGATACTCGGTGCTGAAATCGAGTTTGAATCCGGTGGTACGGGTACTGCTTATGAACTTGAGAATACGGAAAACGGTGAGTATGAAACGGAGGTGGAAAAGGGTGGCGAAGTGGCTATCGAGCAATTCCACATTACCCGTTTAATTGTTCCACAATTCAACATACGTGCCGGTCACATCATTGTCCCGGTAGGATTGACCAACGCCCATCATGAACCAATCAATTTCTTTGGAACTTATCGGCCGGAAGGAGAGACAACCATCCTTCCTTCTACGTGGCATGAAAACGGACTCGAGTTTTTTGGTTCTTTTGGAAAAGGATATGCCAGCTTTGATTATCAGGCCATGATAGTGGCCGGTCTGAATGCCAATGGCTTTGACCGTAACACCTGGATAGCAAGTGGCAAACAAGGCATCTTTGAAGAAGACAACTTTACTTCACCGGGCTATGTGGCTCGTCTGGACTATAAGGGGGTTCCGGGGTTGCGTATAGGTGCTTCGTTCTATTACTGCGCTGATGCCGGTTCCAATTCTGACAAAGCGGATACTTATTCGTCTACCGGTAAGATTCCGGTAAGAATTTATACGGCAGATGCCCAATACCGTAATAAATATGTGGTTGCCCGTGCCAATATGGTATACGGAAATTTGGGTAATTCAGCGAAGCTTAGTGAGGCAAATACCAAATTGTCGAATAAATCTCCTTACAGCCGTATAACCCCCATTGCAAAGAATGTAGTCAGTTATGCAGCCGAGGCCGGTTTGAATATCAGCGCTTTCTTCAAAGGAAACAGGAAAGTTCCGGTTATCTACCCCTTTGCACGTTATGAATATTATAATCCGCAAGAAAAGGGAGAGGCCAGCCAGATAATGGAGAAACGTTGTCAGGTAAGCATGTGGACTGCTGGATTGAATTGGTATGCCTTGCCTAATCTGGTGGTAAAGGCTGATTACACTACCCGCCAAATCGGAACAAACAAGGTTTTTGGAACTGGCAAGTATAATAGTGAAAATGAGTTTTCGATCGGTATTGCCTATATCGGTTGGTTTGTCAAGAAGTAGATGAATAGTAATCAATTAATTTTATACAAATGAAGAAAAATTTCTTTTATGCGACAGCTTTGGTATTAGGGCTGGCATTTACGGCTACTGCTTGTAGCGATGATGATGACAACAGTACAGTTAATCCTGCTGACATTGAGTATAATTCGGAGAATGCAGCAAGTTGGCACAACTACATGAGAAATGTGGCGGCTTTGTTGAAGACAGATGCCACCAATCTTTATGATTCTTGGAATACGAGTTATAAGGGTGGGGCAAGTTTTGCAACTTCCTTCAAAGCTCATAATGGTGCCTATAACTTTTCAAGTGCCTGGAACTGTATAGAGCAGGTTATCGACGGTTGTGTTGAAATCTCCAATGAGGTAGGTGAGACGAAGATTGGTGATCCATATAATAAATATATGGCAAACAATGTTATAGAGGCCCTCTATGCTGTTGAGTCATGGTATAGCTGGCATTCCCGTGATGATTATACCAATAATATTTACTCAATCCGCAATGCCTATTACGGCTCTTTGGACGGTAAGGTGAGCGACAAGTCAATTTCAAAATTGGTGGCTGGAGTCAATGCGGAGTTGGATATGAAAGTGTCGGCAGCTATCACTACGGCAGCATCGGCTATTCAGGCTATTCCCCAACCTTTCCGTAATAACAGTCAGGAAACGGTAGCGGCTATCAAGGCTTGTGAAGAACTGGAAAGTGTATTGGATAAGGAGTTGAAACCTTATATCAGGGACAATAGCACCATTAACAGCAATGAAGCACTTGACCCGATTGTTGAAAATTATGTCAATGTTGTGGTTTTGCCTACCTATAAGGATTTGAAGGAGAAGAATAGTACGCTGTATGACGCTGTGGTGGCTCTTGCCAACAATCCCTCTAACAGTGCTTTTGAGACGGCATGCAATGCTTGGATAACAGCCCGTGAACCTTGGGAGGAAAGTGAGGCGTTCCTATTTGGGCCAGTGGATGAGCTGGGACTTGACCCGAATATGGATAGTTGGCCTTTGGACCAGAACGCCATTGTCCAGATTCTGAATTCCCAGAAATGGGGCGATTTGGAATGGAGCGAGGGTGATGATGATGCAAAAGTTGAATCTGCCCAAAATGTACGCGGATTCCATACTTTGGAATTCCTGCTTTTCAAGGATGGCAAGCCTCGTACAGTTAAATAAGAATTATTTATAAACAATACTCAAGAAGTAAAGGGGAGGATTTGGAGAATCCTGCCTTTACTTCTTTGGCATGTTTGGATATGCCATTATTAAAAAGTAGATAAAGATGATGAATCATTTAATGAGATATTCATGTCTTCTCCTTTGTTTGTCGGCAGGTTTGACTGCTTGTGATGATGATGGGATTGACGTGTTGGATATAGAGATTCCTGAAGGATACGCTCTGTCTGCCGGAACGTCCACAATCTTCATGAATTCATCCAAGGCCTATGATTCACCGGCAGACTGGGTGTCGGGTGTTTACAACAGTCGCTTTAATGATGGTGACGGGCTTTACGATGATGTGCGTACGAGTAGCAATGGCATGGGAGGTGGTCTTGGCCCAGTCTATGCGGGGTATTCTTGTGGCAGTTGTCATCGTAATGACGCTGTGGAGTGAAGGCGGATCGGGTAGTTACGGGTTTTCCTCGATGCTGGTTTATATAAGCCGCAAGAATGGTGCGTTTTTTCAGGATTATGGTCGTGTCCTCCATGACCAGGCAATTTATGGAGTGAAACCGGAGGGGAAGCTTTCTGTGGAGTATACTTATGAGACTTTTACCTTTCCCGACGGAGAGAAGTATGAACTTTGCAGACCGGCTTATTCCATATCCGAATGGTATGCTGACAGTATAAAGCCTGAAGATATGTTCTGTACGGTGCGTATCCCGTTGAGACATGTCGGTATGGGGCAAATGATGGCTTTGGAACCTACGGAGATTGAAGCGCTTGCTGCAAAAAGTAATTATCCGGAGTATGGTATAAGTGGCCGTTGCAATTACATTACCGAACGTGGTGTGAGAAGCTTGGGGCTGTCGGGAAATAAGGCTCAACATGCGGATTTGACTGTTGAACTTGGTTTTTCAAGTGATATGGGTGTTACCAATAGCCGCTATCCGGAAGAGATATGCGAGGGGCAGGCCCAGGTGAATCAAGGCAGCATGATGGGGCTTTCTTATGCCCAGTTGGATGTTTCTACAGAAGATATGGAAGATGTTGACTTGTATATGCAGAGTCTTGGTGTTCCTGCACGGCGTAATGTGAATGACCCGCAGGTGATAAGGGGAGAACAGAATTTCTATAAAGCCAAGTGCCATCTTTGCCATGTCACCACGTTGCATACCAAGCCTCGGGGCTCCGTGCTGTTGAACGGTACCCGTTTGCCATGGTTGGGAAGTCAGACAATTCACCCCTATTCGGATTTTTTGCTGCATGATATGGGCTCCGAAATTATGGGAGTCGGTCTGAATGATAACTATGTAAGTGGGTTGGCGCGTGGCAATGAATGGCGCACTACTCCGCTTTGGGGTATCGGGCTTCAGGAAAAGGTAAACGGACATACCTACTTCTTGCACGATGGTCGTGCCCGCAATCTTGTTGAAGCCATAATGTGGCATGGGGGAGAGGGAGAAGCATCGAAAAATCTCTTTAAGAACATGAGTAAGGATGACCGTGATGCCCTGATTGTATTTTTAAATTCACTTTAGAACTAATAAGCTTTATATAAAAAGTAATTATGAAGAAATTTTTATATGTCGCCATGCTGGCTGTTTTGCCTTTGACCGCTATGGCGCAACATGAGGAAGATACGGAGAATGGTGTAGTGTCATTGGCCGGAAGAGAAGGTTTTACCATTGAAACAAAGAAAGGTGATTTTGTTTTCAAGCCTTATCTGTTGGTACAAACGAGTGCTAATTTCAATTGGTATGATGATGAAGGCTTGGATAAGGCTTATAACCAAGATAATATTGCCAATTCGGGTTTTTCCATTCCTTATGCCGTACTTGGCTTTACTGGCAAGGCTTTTGGAAAAGTAGCTTTCAATCTGTCCATCAATGCTGCTGCAAGTGGAGGAGCGCTGTTACAGCAGGCGTGGTTTGATGTACAGCTGAAAAAACAATTTGCGATTCGTGTCGGAAAGTTCAAGACTCCATTCTCGCATGCCTATCTGACAACTCTTGGCGAAACACTGCTTCCCCAGTTGCCGGTTTCTCTGACGTCTTCTGTAATTTTGCCTTATTCGTTGAATGCCGTGACGCCTAATATCGGTACGGGATTTGACCTGGGTGTTGAAATTCACGGTCTGGTGGCAGATAAGTTCGGTTATGAAGTCGGCTTGTTCAATGGAACCGGAGCTTCCGTGAATACAGCTTCAAAGACGATGAGTGATGACTGGCATATCCCTTCATTGCTGTATGCCGGACGTCTGACTTATATGCCCAAGGGGGTGATGCCTTCCACACAAGGTAATCCTAACCGTTTGAACGAGGATAAGATATTATTCGGTCTTTCGGGTTCTATCAATGTGGAGAGTGAAAATGAGAGTACCAATGATACCCGTGTGGGGTTGGAATTTGCCATGTTGAAGAACAAGCTCTATCTGGCGGCTGAAGCTTATTATATGAATGTAGGTTTCACCAAACGGCAAAAGATAAATGAATCGTATAGCTTTTTAGGCGGTTATGTGCAAGGTGGTTACTTTGTCGCTCCCCGCCTACAGCTTGCCGCACGCTACGATATCTTCAATCGTAACGGTACGGATGACGACGGTTTCCTGAATATGCCTGCTGTAGGTATGAATTACTTTTTCAGAGGATGCAACTTGAAATTGCAGGCAATGTATCAGTATGTAGCCCGTTGGGGACACGACACGCAGCTCGACCGTGATAATGATAATTTAGGTCTGGCCACTCACTCTGCCACGGTGATGCTTCAATATACATTCTAAATGAAGTCAGGAAAGGATTCGTCTATGAAAAAATACATTCTTTTCTTTTTTCTGCCCGTGCTTCTTATAGGTCTGCATGCATGCGATGAGGGGAGAATTTATGAGAATGCCGTAGTGGCCACGGGTGAAGGACGCACAGTGAAGATGACAGGCCGGATTAGTGGTGTGGATAAGTGGTCGGGCGACTATAGTGTGGTAGTGGCAGGATTTGATGATGAAAGCGATTATGCCATTGTTTCAAAGGTTGTTCCGGCATCCGAATCGGATAATGATGAAATCCAGTTGACAATGTCCGGCATAACGGATGAGGTGACAACTGTCGAGCTATGTGTAATCAATAAGTTGAGGAAGCGCATTGTCAGTTTGGTGGCAATGGAATGTACTGAAATCGCTGATACTATACTTATGGATGCAGGAACAGTTGATGCAAGTATGTACAATGCCATTCAACAAAAAATATTCAATGCCACTTGTACGGCTTGCCATGGTCTTAGCACCACTCCGGGTGGTGGCTTGAATCTGCTGGAAGGACATAGCCATGCTGATCTGGTCAACCGGGCTTCAACGACGGTGGACGGTAAAATGAGGGTTATGCCCGGCAATGCGTCAGAAAGTGTCTTGCATCTCATATTGGGTACGGACATCAGCTCGGATTGGCGTATAGACCATTCTCAGATGATAACCTCATCTGATATGCAGTCTTTGATTGGCAACTGGATTGACGATGGTGCACAGCCGTAATAATGATGGGCCTTACTGGTAATACCGGTACTTTTTTGAACAACAACGACTAATTGATATTTAATATGAAAGATAAACAACAACAAACTAATCAATCGGAGAATACCTTAACCGAAATCTTTAAATATGAGGTAGAAGCGGGTGTTTCGGAATATCATGTAATGATTCATGCCACCAGACCGGAAGCGACTTATGAAGAACAGCTGAATGCGGTGGTCGACACTTACTGCCAACTGCGTGAAAGTGAACTACAAGGTGCTGTTGCCATCTTTAAACGCTACTTTCTAAGTGACGCCGCCAATCAGGCAGATATGCTACTGGCGCTTTCGGCAGAATGTTCGGATTGTGCACTCTCCGTGGTAGAGCAGCCGCCGTTGAACGGTACAAAGATCGCACTGTGGGTCTATCTGCAGAAAGGTGTGGAAACACAGGTGCTTCATAACGGATTGTTCGAAGTGAGACATGGCGCCTACCGTCACCTTTGGGGAGGCGGCTCTTTCAATCGTGCAGCCAATTCGGAATACCAGACCCGTCTGCTGTTGAATGACTATGTGATGCAGCTGATGGAACAGGGCTGCAAGCTGGCTGATAATTGCATACGTACCTGGTTCTTTGTACAGAACGTGGATGTGAATTATGCCGGAGTGGTGAAGGCACGTAATGAGGTGTTTGTTACCCAGGACTTGACGGAGAAGACTCATTATATTTCCAGTACCGGTATCGGTGGCCGTCATGCCGACCCAAAAGTGACGGTTCAGATGGATACTTATGCTGTAGATGGTTTGAAATCTGAACAAATTCACTACCTTTACGCACCGACACATCTGAATCCCACATACGAATACGGTGTGAGTTTCGAGCGAGGTACGTATGTGGATTATGGCGACCGTCGCCAGGTGTTTATTTCGGGTACTGCGAGCATCAATAATAAAGGTGAGGTGGTATATCCCGGAGACATTCGCAAGCAGACGGAACGTATGTGGGAGAATGTGGAGGCTTTGTTGAAAGAGGCTGGCTGTACGTTTGATGATTTAGGACAGATGATTGTTTATCTGCGGGATGTTGCAGACTATACCGTGGTCAAAGGAATGTATGACGAGCGTTTTCCGGATACTCCGAGAGTGTTTGTATATGCTCCCGTATGTCGTCCGGGTTGGCTGATAGAGATGGAATGTATGGGAGTCAAGTCTTTAGAAAACAAGGAGTTTGCTCCATATTGATTTTTTACTTTTAATTGATAGCTCTTAATTGAAAAAGTTTCTCATAGCTGTTTATGGTTGTTTGCTGCTCTTACTTGCTGCAACTACGTTTGTAGAGCAGACGTGCAGTACGGATTTTGTAGAAAAGCATGTTTATCATACGATTTGGTTCTGTTGTTTGTGGGGAGCCCTTGCTGCGATGACTGTTGTTGTGCTTGTAAGACAGCGGTTGTGGCGGTGTCTCCCGACGTTGTTGTTGCATGGCTCCTTCCTCGTGATTTTGGCGGGAGCCATGACTACGTTTCTTTGTGGCCGGAAAGGATATGTGCATCTTACTGTCGGCAGTGAGGTGAACTGCTTTTTGGAACAAGACGGCAGGCAGGTTGTAGAGTTACCGTTCACCTTACGTCTGGACAGTTTCCGGATTGAGTACTATCCGGGTACGGATGCTCCTGCAGATTATATCAGCTATATTCACGGTGAGACGCCCGTCTCCATGAACCGTATTCTTTCACGGCAGGGGTTCCGCTTTTATCAGTCTTCCTTTGATGAGGATATGCAGGGGAGCTGGCTGACAGTGAATTATGACCCGTGGGGGATAGGGATTACCTATAGTGGATACCTCTTGTTAGGTGTCTCCATGCTCTGGATGCTGGTCAGCCGGGGTGGAGAGTTCCGCAGGCTGCTGAGGCATCCGTTGTTGAAGAAGGGAGGAATGTTTGTCCTATTGTTGCTGTGTCTGGGAAGTGGGGTACATGCGCAGAAGAGAAGCCTTCCGGCACTGGCACGCAAGCAGGCGGATAGTCTTGCCCGTAAGCAGGTGATTTATAATGACCGTGTGGTTCCTTTCAATACCCTTGCGCGCGATTTTGTACTGAAACTGACGGGAAAATTGTCTTATGGAGGCATGACGCCGGAGCAGGTGATTGGCGGATGGCTTCTGCGTCCGGAGGTTTGGCAGAATGAGCCGATGATTTATATCAAAAACGAGGCACTCCGTCGCCTGCTTCATTTGGAGACACCTTATGCATGTCTGGCTGATTTGTTCGACGGTGAGAAGTATCGCTTGCAGAAGTTCTGGAAGGGGAAGCAAGACCATCATCAGAAAATGACTTCTCTGGAAAAGGCCATTGTAGAGGCGGATGAAAAGGTGGGACTGATTTTGATGCTCCAAAATGGTACATTGATTCGTCCTTTGCCGGAAGACGGGAGTGTGGAGCCTGTTTCCGATACTAAAATACAAGCCGAATTGCTGTATAACCGTATTCCTTTCAGCAAATTGCTGTTCATGTTCAACCTTACGGTGGGGATGCTGGCTTTCTTCCGTCTGCTGTATCGCGGCCTGCGCCGTTCGTCGGCATTGTCAGACTCTTCCGGTAGGATTGTAGCGCTCTCTTTCTCTTCGCGTTTGGCAGATACTTTTTTCCCGTTTTCTCTTTATGCGGCGTTTCTCTTTCAGCTCTTCGGGTATGGTCTGAGGTGGTACATCGGCGGGCGTATCCCGTTGGGTAATGGATACGAAACGATGCAGTTCATGGCATTGTGTGCGCTGTTCCTGGCTTGTCTGTTTCGGCGGCGCTTCCCGTTTATGGTGCCTTTCGGTTTTTTGCTGTCCGGTTTTGCCTTACTGGTGTCCTATTTGGGACAGATGAATCCCCAAATCACTCCCTTGATACCCGTGCTCGTTTCTCCGTGGCTCAGTACGCATGTGTCGTTGATAATGATGTCTTATGCTTTGTTTGCCTTTATGATGCTGAACGGCATACTGGCATTGTGTCTTCGCCGTTCAGCCCGGATGTTGATGCTGCTCAGCCGATTGCTGCTTTATCCCGCCGTTTTCTTTTTGGGAGCCGGCATTTTTCTGGGTGCGGTTTGGGCCAATGCTTCTTGGGGGCGTTATTGGGCTTGGGACCCGAAGGAAGTATGGGCGCTGATTACCTTTATGGTTTATGGAGCGGCGTTCCATGCGCGCAGCCTGCGCATTTTCCGCAGTCCGTTATTCTTCCATATCTATATGGTTGCCGCCTTTCTGACAGTCCTGATGACCTATTTCGGGGTGAACTACATCCTTGGAGGAATGCACAGCTATGCCAATGCCTGATTTGTGGGTGGTTCTACCTATTTATGATGACTGACTTGTTTTATTATACCTAATTTAAGTGATTGCGTACTGTCTGCCGATGCCTTATCTTTGCAACATCAGATTTGAATGAATTAGTTAGTCATAATTACGTAACCACTTTTATGAAGATAAAAGGATCCCCGCTTCCCGATGTGATATCGTGAAGCGGGGATTTGTGTATGGCGTGACGGATACTGTGGGTAAGGTTGGATAAGGATACTTGTGGGGCATAAAGAGTCATAGGATGGGGAGGGATGACATAGGGGATGAGCTTTGTCTTCAGGCACAAGATAAACCTTAATCAATAGGCAGAGGGCTTTTCCCGTATGGAGGAGCATACTTTTGCAAGAGATTCATCCGGTTTTTCCCTATAGGCCGCAGCGGGTAGGGAAACGGTTGCCGGAAGAATCTTATAGAGAGTCCTTGATGTCGCTCAATTCTACCAGCTTGTTGACAATAGCGTAGATGGTGAGCCCTGCCGGAGAATGTATCTGCAGTTTGCGTGCAATGTTACGGCGATGGGTAATGACGGTATGGATGGAGAGGTAGAGTTTGTCGGCGATGGCTTTGTTGGTCATGCCCTTCACAACGCAGGTGATGATTTCCTTTTCGCGCTGGCTCAGGGTTTCTTGTTCGCTGTCTTTTTCTTCTTCCTCCTCGGTGTGTAGCAAGTGGTTGATTTTGGAGGCGATGACATCTACGTCATCGCACATGGCGAAGTTCTCGTCATATTCCTTCAATATGTTGTTGTCGATGACGGAGCATACCATAGCAATGTACTTGATACCGGATTTTCCGTGTTCTGCCTTGAAGGCGGGCAGGTCGAACCAGCCACCGAAAGTGGGGTTGATGATGATAATGTCTGCCGGATGCATGTGAATGTAGTTTTGCAGCGATTCCGGAGAAGAAACTTCAATAGGGTGTGCATTCAAGTTGGGAATACGCTTCAAAACAGCCGTCAGACCACTCCGGATGATGACCGAAGTTTCTGCAATGACAATCTTCAAAGAAGTATTATTGTTCATTTTTCAGTTTCCTTTCTATTTGCGCTACGGCGGGAACAAACATATAATCTTCTACCTGGCAGTGGGTGGCAAGGTCTTGTTCGCAGTTGAATATATCGAACAAGACCGCATTCAGGAGATTGTTGTTCTCCTTTTCCGGGTAGTATTTGATGATGATGTTCTTCAGCTCTTTCAGTTTGGTATCTATCTGATTATGTTTGCTGGCAAAAGTGGCGATGTTGTATTCGTCCGATAGGTTGCCTTGGAGTAATTGCTCTACATAGGTGAATACGGCCTGGTTTTCATATTCCATGTGGCGGCGTACTTCCTTGGCATATTCATCGAAGAACTTCAGGATGAGGTAGGCTACATCGTTTGTACTGGAACAATCGATGGCTTCGATGAGTTTGCGGCGGATGGCCGGCAGGTTGAAGTCGAGGAAATATGTGTGGGCACGCTTCAGATAATCCATAAGGGCGGGAATGGAAAAATCACTTTCATTGCCGCTGTAAGAGTATTGTTCTTCGCTGATAAAGTTGGCTACGGCGAGGAATGTAGGGCAATCGACGCCTTGTGCTTCGCAGACGTCCTTCACGCTCTTGTCTCCGAATCCTAATGACAGTCCGAAGCGGCTCATCACCATTAATAAGGAGTAATTGTCACAGATGAGGTCGCTCATCTTGTCCGTGGAGCGGTACTTATGTTGCTCATTCATTGTATGTTATTGTTTTTAATTCTCTGATTCGTGCGCAAAGTAACGGCTTTTATCCGAGAACTGCAATCACTATTAGTAGGTATTTTGCTTGTCGGGAGACGGTTGGAGACTGGTGTTTGCCGAATAAACTAAAAGCTTTAGTTTTATTTAACGAGAGAAATTAGTTTTTGAACTAAATAATTTAGTTATTTGCAGAAAACAAAGAATGTTATGAAAGGATTGACTGCAAAAGAAGAAGAAATCATGGGCTTTTTCTGGGAAAAGGGACCCTTGTTTGTGAAGGAAATGCTGGCATTCTATGAAGAGCCGAAACCACATTTCAATACTTTGTCCACCATTGTGAGAGGATTGGAGGATAAGGGATTCCTGAACCATCATACGTACGGCAACACGTATCAGTATTATGCGGTGGTCAGCGAGGAGGATTTTCGCAAGCGGACACTGAAGAACGTTATCAGCAAATATTTCAATAATTCCTATCTCAGCGCAGTGTCGTCTCTGGTGAAGGAAGAGGATATATCCCTGGAAGAACTGAAGCAGTTGATACAAGACGTGGAAAAGGGAAGGGACTGAGATTGTTGAGACTCTAATAACTCTGGCTTATGAAAAACATCGGATTGGTTTGTTTGCTGCTGGTAAGTATTTGCTGCGGATTGCAGGCAAAGAAAATCGTAAAGGTACCCTATTTCATGGCATGCAATACGCGTAGCATTGAAGTGGAGCAAGTGACGCTTGGAAAAGATACGACCTGGCTGGCGGTGAGGCTTTATGGCATGCAGGGCGATAGGGTCAGGATTGATTCGACAGCTGTGTTGCGGGCATCCGGAAAGGATTACGGATATTTGGGAAATACCGGTTTTGCCAGGGATGAATGGACGCATATTCCCGCTTCCGGTGAAATGACTGCTGTTTTGAAGTTTAGTCCGCTTCCGATGGATACTGAGAGCTTTGATTTTGTAGAGACACCGGACAGTGATGAAGGATGGGTAATTTATGGTATACAGCTCAACGGAGAGAAACCTCGGGTGGATATTCCCGAACGTTTGCGGAATAAGAAACCGGATGAGGTTTTGCCATTGCCCGGACCGGAATTGAATATGGGAAAGACTGTCATAAAGGGGCAGATATTGGGGTATAAACCGGAGTATGGAGTGACGTTACGCTACTATGACTCGCCTTGGTTCTTCATGTATTTCACCGGTAAGGACTTGAAGATAGCGGAGGATGGCACGTTCCGTTATGAGACAGAGGTGCTGTTGCCGAGCGGTGCTACGCTGTGGATATCCCGTTCGAAAATAGAATTGTTTCTCGTTCCGGGTGGAGAACTGGATGTCACAATCAATCTGCCTGAAATATTCTATTCGCAAAGCCGTCTTTTAAGCCGGAAAAGGGATGGTGTAACGGACAACTGTGTTTGGTTTGAAGGAGACTATGCCGGTCTGAATACCGAGTTGCTGCGGTTCGGTGAAATGAAAAGCTTATCGGGAGCTGATGATTTTTATGCAGATATTTGTGGGATGACTCCGCAGGCATATAAAAAGTATCTGTTCAGGCATTATGAAGATATGCAAAAGAAACTTGTAAAAAACAAGGATATGAGCCAGGCTTGCCGTACTTATATTCGGGCAAATCTGGATATGAATCTGTTCAGCCTTATCTATAATTACAAGAGTAACCTTAGTTATGCCCCGATGCTTTCGGGCAGGAAGGGGGTGAAAAGGGCGGACATGACGGTGGACAGTACCTCATACTTCAAGGAAATACTGCAACTGGATATTCTGCATACCCCCGAACAGAAATATTACAATTATTATACGGACTTTGTGAAGACCGCTACCGGAAATTTCCGGGATAAGTTTGTGCAAGACCCTCTTTGGCCGGACATGCTTCTTGCCGGGCGTGCTTCCCGTAATCTGAGCAAGTACATGCCTTTGACTGAGGAAGAGCGTCGGACGGTGGACAGCATCGCTTCTCCCGACCTCAGGCAATTGTTCCTGATGAGAAACGGGAGGATTGAAGCCGAACTGAAATCAGAGTTGGAAGCTACTAAGGGAAAGACCGGATATAAGATTGTTGAGGTGGAAAAGGAGGTAGCGGCAGACAGTTTGTTGCAGGTCATTACTCGTCCTTATCGTGGCAAGATGGTACTGGTGGATATGTGGAACACCTGGTGTGGTCCTTGTATGCGGGCCATGAAAAGCCTGAAACCGTTGAAAGAGGAGCTGAAAGAGGTGGTTTATCTATATATTGTCGACGAAACATCTCCTGAAGGAAAATGGAAAGTAATGATACCGGATATACCCGGTATTCACTGTCGCATTAGCAATGAGCAAAGTACGGCATTGGCAAAGCTGTACGAATATCCGGGTATCCCGACCTATTTCGTCGTGAACCGTGAAGGAGATATTTCCTACAAAGCAACCGGATTTCCCGGAGTGGAGATGCTACGGAATGAACTGACCAAGTAACTGTAAATAGTAAATCGTAAATCCCTAAATAGTAAATAATTCCATGGGTCTGTTTTTTGTTTATATACTCAAATCTTCTGTTTGCCTGGCGATATTCTATTTGTTTTATCGCTTGTTGCTGGCACGCGAGACGTTTCATCGTTTCAACCGTTTTTCATTGTTGGGCATTTTGCTGTTGTCCTGCCTATTGCCTTTGGTAGAGGTAAGTGTGAAGCAGGAGACGGAAGTGCACCAGACGATGCTGACATTGGAGCAGTTGCTGATGATGGCAGATGCAGTGAATGCCACTGAGGCCGGAGCAAGGGCTGAAACGGCAACAGTCACCTGGATACAAGTGGCGCTGCTTGTCTATCTGGCAGGAATCGTTTTCTTTGCCTTCCGCAACGTATATTCGTTGGTACGGTTACTGATGTTGCTGAAATCGGGTAAAAAAGAGGATATCGGCAGCTACTTACCGGGCAGGAAAGAGCGCGTTACTTTGATTGTACACAACTGTGACATCGCTCCGTTCAGTTGGATGGGATATATTGTCATTTCACGGAAAGACTTGGAGGAGAACGGACGGGAAATCCTTATCCACGAGCTTGCCCATATCCATAACCGCCATTCCTGGGACTTGCTGGTGGCTGATGTCTGCATTTTCTTTCAGTGGTTCAATCCGGCATCATGGCTCCTGAAGCAGGAATTGCAGAATATCCATGAGTTTGAAGCGGATGAAACGGTGATAAAGGAGGGTGTGGATGCAAAACAGTATCAACTATTATTAATAAAAAAAGCTGTCGGCAC
>ERZ779978.475-NODE-475-length-14426-cov-1.58855_pt1 | contig 14426 bp, 13 predicted proteins | sample MGYA00511938_ERZ779978 | MGnify/ENA primary metagenome ERZ779978 (study PRJEB29588, sample SAMEA2153557) | human gut metagenome | biome: human gut; feature: human-associated habitat; material: faeces | place: Denmark | collected 2008/2010 ...
CCGTACAGACTATCAAGGCAATGACTATCCACCACCAAGACAAGGAAAACAGCCCCCACTGATAAAACATCAAGGTCATGGCAGAGAAATGGAAAAGCAGTCTTGTCATTTGTCCGGTGGATTTTATATCATCCACAAAACTGATGAACGTCACCAAAGTCAATGCCAGCATAAACCAAAAGTAGTCAAAACCACTCGCCAGAAAATAAGCCAATGCACCGAAGTAGAAGATAATTCCCCCACCGCGTAAAGTCACTTTAGTATGAGAACTCCGCTCATTAGGTTTGTCGATGATATTGCACTTATCTGCTATCTTAAAATAAAAAAGTTCTGCCAGAAATAGCAGAACCAAGACTGTCAAATAATACATCTTAAGTAAGAAATTAGGACCTATTCATATTATTAGCATCCGTCATGCAGAGCATAGCGAAGCATCTACTCTCTTTATGGACATACAACAAACACAGTATATAATAGTTAAACATGAGTAACAAACGACTTTATCGTTTTCACTATTCCCTCTTCCGCCTTCACCGGCATTTTGTCAAAGCCAAGGGCAGCCTTTATCTTCGCATTACTCACCACATAATTCTCCGTCAACTTCTGCAAGCGTTCCGTATTCAAAGGCAGATGAAGCAAAGTTCCAAGGCGGGCACAAAACTCCATCATCCGCTTATTCATCCTCCAGATATGCGGCTTACGCCCCAAAACCACACACATCAAAGATATCAGCTCATTTGTGGACAAGGCTTCATCATCTCCCATATGATAAATGCCACTCGCCGCGTTTTTCACCAGCAATCCTTCCACCACATAGCAAAGATTGTCAATCGAAGTAAATGAGCGTCTGTTCTCAAAACTTCCCAACGGCCAGGGAATACCTTTCTTCACTACATTGTAAAGCAGATTCAAGTTTCCCTTATTGCCCGGACCATGAATCATGCAGGGACGCAAGATGTACACCTGCTTGCCATCAGCCACCTTCAATTCTTCCCTTCTTTTTAGTTCCAAGAAAATGTATTCTTCTGCCCTTATCTTACTTTCTCCATAAGGCCCCACCGGAGCCGGTATTACGTCCTCCGTCAGTATGTCTCCAGATACACTATCAGCAGCAGCTTTCACCGAACTGAAGAATACAAACTTCTTTGCAGACGATTCCAGAAAGAAATCAAATATCTTCTGAGTCAATCCAGTATTGATATCAAAATATACCTGAGCGGCAGACTGATTCTTCGTATCATGCGCCTTGCCTGCCAGATGAATAATGGCATCAAATTTAGGAAGATTCTGCATTGGGAAAGAAATAGTTTCAATATCCTTCCAAGAAAAAGTCTTTGTCACACCCTCCTTTTCGGGAGTAATGATATCCAACCCATAAAGGGTATGGCTTTCCTTCAAAGACACCACAAGATTGGAACCCACAAAACCGTGGATTCCGGTAATAAGTATATTCATGAAAATATTCTATAAAAGATATTAACCGAGAACATGGCTGTTAGTGATACACTTGAAAAAGTAAACCTTTTCAATATTTTTTTCAAAAGAAATGCCACATGCATTAGGATTGAGTTGAATATAGTACATATCCTCACCATATCGCTCAAAAAAGCAGGAGCTATCTTTCTCAATTTAGAATGAATATCTTGTTGTATATCAGCTATAGATATAGCCAAATGATAAATCCCTAACTACCCTTTTCTACAAGCACCTTAATCAGCCCATATAAATCGTCTCAACTTCAGATGCAAAATTAAGAACTCTTAATCTTTAACCAATACAGCCAAACTTCCTCCAATATCTTAATAAAGATTTGAGAAATACAAGAGCATACTTCAGTGAGTATCTTGCAGAACGTGTTCCTTCGTACTCTATTTCAGCCATCGGATAATAAATTACCTTATAACCTCCCAACCACATTCTCTTGCATAAGTCCATATCTTCACAGTAAAGGAAATAACCATCATCCAGACCTTTTGCAAAGGTATACGATGCACGAGACATCATCATAAATGCTCCACAGACCCAATCCATATTCACCGGATTATCATACTTCTTTAATTTTTTTTGCCCAATAACTCTAACCAAATGTCTAACCAAGAAACGCCATGGTGTAATAAAATGACGATAGCTATCTTGTATGTCACCCAATGTATTTCTAATCATAGGAGCTATCAGTCCAATTTTTTCATGGGCTGCGAAATATTCAACCATCTCTCCAATCCCTGACTTCAATCTTACATCAGGATTCATAATCACCAAAATATCTCCGGTAGCCACTTTTAATCCTTGGTTCATTGCATAAGCAAAGCCACCATTTTCAGCATTAAAAATCCATTTACATAGAGAATGTACAGCAAGTAATTGTTTCCGCTTTTCGGAATTATACAATGAATTAGAGGATACTATTATCTCAAATTGATAAGATGTCTTTTCCATATTCTCTTGTATGGATGAAGAACAAGCCAAAATATCCTCCACTGAATGGTATTCAACAATGACAAAAGAAAGTTTCATAACATTTATTTTCTTCAAAAAGGGGAAAACTTCATTATACAAAAAAACTACAGTATCTTTCGTTTGAGTGAAAAAATCAAACGATTAAATAAAAAAGATAGCTGGATAGAAAAAGGGGGGGAATCATTCTAAAGTACACACACTAAGCCCCAATTATCAACTGTAATAGGATAGTAAAACTCTCTATGATAAAGCACTACTAAAAAACATCGAGATACTCTTTTCGAAATCTACCTACTGCTTTCTTTTATTTCTCCCAGATATGTAAATGCTTTTAATATGCATTGATAATATAAAGCTTTCACAGTTCTCATTTAACAACTTGATATTTATCATACACATTTTCTGTCATTTTAGCAGTGATTTCCCATGAGAATTTTTTTGCTTGCTTAGAGCATCTTTCAGCTAATACCAATCTTGTATCTTCATTATATAACACTTCTTTAAGAGCATTGTATATACTATCAATATTATTGGGGTTTATCAATATTGCTGCTTGTCCAACCACTTCTGGTAATGAAGAGATATTACTTGTTACTGTAGGGATGTTGTACGTAATAGACTCCAAAACAGGAAGACCAAATCCCTCATAAATAGAAGGATAAATGAAAGCATACGCACCTGACAATATAATAAACTTTTCTTCAGTAGTAACAAAGCCTGTAAAAATCACACGATTGGCTATGTTAAGCTCTTGAACCTTAGTCAAAGTATCGTTATAAAACCAGCCTTTTTTGCCAACAATTACCAAGTCAATAGAACTGTCATTTTTTACTATTTTTTCAAAAGCAATCAATAAGTTGACTATATTTTTTCGTGGCTCCAGTGTTCCGATAAATAATAAATATTTTCTATGCAAGCCAAACTTCGCCTTTGTATTATTTATCGATTCAAGATCAAAAACTTTTGGTTGCTCACAAGCTAAGGGAATAACTTGAGTTTCAGATTTAATTGGCTTTATGTGTAGATTTAAATCATTTAATGTTGAGTTAGACACACATATAATTTCGTCTGCAAATCGACATGCAAACCGAATAAAAAATCTGAAATAATACCTCTTAAAGATTGTATGCGCTTTTGGATATATAAAGAAGGTTAAATCATGAATGGTAACAACTTTCTTAGCCCTCAATGGAATTAAAGGAAAACTGTAATGCAAACTATGGACAATATTAATTTTATATTTATAACAAATCCATGGTATATAGAACTGCTCTAAGAAGAATCTAAAGAAAAAAAATCTAAACCACTTAGATTTGACGAAGATTATTTTGCTTGACTTTAAGGTATTCAACATATCTTTGTCATCATCTTGAACTAAACAGTAATACTTATTATTTGTGCCACGTAATAATTCAAGGAACGTTTCTCTTGCATAAACTCCAACCCCAACTTTTTGTATGGGAATTTGTGTAAAGTCTATTAATATATTCATAATTTTTTCACAATTTTCTATTGAATTTCGCTCAAAAAAGCAACATCTTTGTACTCCAACTCACTTACAATGTCCTGCTTTCATAAAAATGTAATAGTAGGAATCTAACCAATGTTTATACAAATAAATATAAATCATGACTGTAATATGCGTTCCAGTTGTGGTAGGATGTTCAACGTGTAGTATTTACTCAATAATGACCTATCATCTTCAGCGCAATGCACTATGGCACTATCCAACAAACTAGCAAATTCCTCTACATTATCAAATGATTCTGAGATAAACGCATTTTTAGCATCTTGCAATATCTCCACAGCTCCCGCATTAGGCGTTGTAACAATAGGAATACTGAAAGCTAAAGCTTCAAGTAGTACTGTTGGCAGTGCTTCGGAAAAAGAAGGTAAAGCCAACACTTTAGCACGCTTTAAATAAGGCATTGAATTTGGAACAGCTCCAATAAAATGAATTTTAGAACTTCGCTCTAAATTATTTGCGCAATCTTCAAGTTCACTTCGTTCTTGTCCATCTCCTACAATAAGCAGCTCGTAACCTTGATGCTTTATATGTTGAAAAGCGTTCAACAGTAATTTGAGGTTTTTCACCTTGCTAAGCCGTCCAATAAAAACGATAAAATTATTCGGTAATGATGGTACCGGTAAGTTACCTAATTGCATAGTTTTATCAATATCAATAGGATTAGGTAAATAAAGTAACTGCTTGGGATTTAACTTGATTTTGTTTGATAGGTCAGTCATGATTCCTTTTGAAACAGCAATAACCACATCAGACCACGGATATATTTGTTTCATTAAGAAGGTTGTACATCGAGCCCACAATCCTAGATTTTTCACCTCAATGTTATAATAGTTATGCTGTGAGATTATTATTTGAGGACGTTTTGATAGAAAAGAAGCTGCCAATATCAACATTATATTCGGAAAGTCTCCACCTGAAATAACTGAATCCGGCTGACGCTTCTTGATATACTTCCTAAGCTTAAAAAAGGAATAGCGAAGCTGAATATTACCTAACGACACAACTTTCACAGAAGAAGAAACCAAATCTAAAAGCACACCTTCAGCTTTGCAAACCACAAAATCAACATTATATCCCTTGTCAGAAAGTGCATTAGCATAATTAATAAATACACGTTCTACTCCCCCTATATTAAATGAGGGAAGAAAAAATGATATTTTACTCTTCATAAATTAAAGGTTACCAGAAAACGATTAATGTTTGTTGACCTTGAATTTGATTATTTTCTTCCACCAGTAATGATTGCGGTAAATTTTGGAAAAAGAATTACTAATGATTTATATAAGCCAAGACCTATCACAATTGTAATTGCTGGACATAAAAAATAGAGCATGCAGATTGTAAAATCCGACTGAGGCTGAATAGCCTTGAATAACAACTTAATAATTAACACCAATGGCATTGAATGAAAAGCATAGATAAAGAAACTGCTATTAGTCAGGAAATGATGACTTTTTATCTTTCCCATACAAAGCAAGTATGACGTAATAGCAATCATACATAACATACCCAGTATAATGCTCAAATGATGTACGTATTCAATGTACCATGAATTCATACAACCAGGTATAAATCGAACACTAACCAATAAAAGATATGCTAATAATGATAAAGGCAATAATGGTCGCATTGTTGCAACAAAATCTTTTTTATGAATACTAAAATAAGCACCAAATGAAAAATAAAACATAGCAGTTGAACTAAAACCAGGAATAGCAGGCAAAAAATTAATAAGCCATAAAATGCCCAAGCATAGTATAAATAATACTTTCAAATACCTAACTCCAAGATAAACGATAGGAGAGAAAACCATAGTAACCATTAAGTCACGCAAGAACCAAAACTGATAACATATGGGAAAAGCACCTTCTACAGTTGGATTAATATGCGAAATATCATAGAAAGACCATAGCCAATCTGTAAATGTATAATCTACCACAAGCTTATTCTTTCCTGATAATAGCCCCGGGAAAACACTTTCTGCAGCCAGCAACAGCAGAATAACAAATAAATTCCAACATAAATAAGGAATAAGTATAGTTTTTGCTCTTTTTTTGATTTTGCTACAATATACATCAAAACTAAAAAATGCAGTTTTGAAAAAAAACAAGAATCCAGAAATGAAATAAAACAAAGGAACTGCTATACTCGCAATAATGTTTGAAACGAGGGTAGATATTGTAGAATAGCAAGGAAAACCACCATCGTGCATCAAACCAACTCCATTAACTACAACCCCGTCAAATTTAGAATGAATCATTACTACCAACACAATAAGAGGGAATCTCAAGTATGATATAGTTTCAGACTCACCTCCAAATTTAGACGTATCAACATTTGATGAGTTTGAAGTGAAGTTATTAAGAAAATTGAAATGCATACCTACAATCTTAGGATTTAAAATCACAATGCCACAACCCTATTGCCTATTATTCTATATGTGCGAGATTCTTCCATATGCTGACTCCCATAGAAATTATATAAAGCGATAAAATAGAAAAATGTCATAGGACTGAAGTGGCAGATAGTAGAATTAAAAGCAATAAGAACAAAAGCCAAGGCAAAAACAGATTTCCTTAGAAAGAATTTAATATAAATCAGAAACAATACAAGCGGTACAGTTCCTTGCTCAATAAATATTTTATAATAAGTATTCGACTCACCTCTACCGTTAAGAAGAGCAACATAATCACTTCCTTTGCCCAAAAGATATTCCCATGCTGACATATCTTGATAGATTTCAGCCGATGAAATCATTCTTGATTGTCGATCACCCAATGAAGAAAGAAGATTGTAAGATGTGTAAATCTCCATTAAGTCCAGTTCTAATACAACTATTAGAACTACAATCATAAGAGCCACTAACAGCCAATACAGAGTAGTAGTTGACTTAAATGCCAACTTATAGAAAATTGAAATTAAGAAAGAGAATGCAAGACTAACTACTATCGTACCTGATTGAACGGTGAAACAACTCAATAGATAAATCATCATAAATAGTTTAAATGCACTCTTGGGTAATCTTGTTTTATAATAACGGTAAACAAACAGTAAATTGGCGCCTAAATAAAATCCTAAATAACTTGGTTCTGCAAAGAACCAACTTGGCCGAAATCCACCTGTTTCTAAATGAATGAATCCCAAAGGGTTAATTACCGTTGCATATCCATCATATCCAGCAGGAAAAAAAGTCGAAGGTAAAAAAGCATATAAGACACACGAAAGCACTGATGATATAGAGGCTAATGAAACGATACCAACCCACACCTTTATAACTTCAACTTTCAAATTTTGCATATCTTTTTGTATAATATAAAAAGAGAAGCAAAACATAAAAAATATCAAATCGTTTATGAAATTTTTATTATACGCCGGATTATATAGCCATTCAGCGGTGCAATAAGCTACAGATAATAACAAGAATGCAAATTCAGACTTCGTAACTAAAATTTTACGAGAAAATAAAACAAAAACCAGCACTAATGTTAATATTAACCTTACTGACACTAATGGCAAAGCATTAAACATCCATGATGAAAAATTTAAAGGAATATAAAATAGGCAAAATAGACATAGCCACCCTACTAAGAATGAAGATTTCGTTATGTTCATTTCAAAATGTTATATATTCTCAAAAAATTGCTTTTAATAATAGCTTGTATAGATATGCAGCGAATTTTTTTCGACTTAGATGTTGCAGAGATAAGAAAGAATTTAATGGCTTCGGGAAATTTGAAGTTCACATAATGATACACTGCCTTTTGGAAATACCATGATTTAATTATTTCTCTACGGATAGCCTTATCAAAACATCCTATATATTGAGCAATCAAGAAGCGAAGCTTTGTCAGCTGTTTGGCAGATGCAGAAAACGTATTACCTACATAATAGAATCCTAACGCTTGGTCTATAAAGAATGTCTTAACAGTATCATTATTTAAAATACGAATCCATAAATCAAAGTCTTCCACTCCAGCAAGCAAAGGGCTTTCGTTAAATTGATACCGCGTAAGAATAGAGCGAGATAAACAAACGCTTGAAGTTCCTATCGTATTTCCATTACAAAGTAGGTTACGTACTCTGTTGCTGTTTGGCAATTCTCTATATTGAGATTTATTAGAGTGAAGCCCCCTCTGCTCCTCTCTATATAATTCAAACTGGTGATAAATAAAAACTTCTTCATTAAGATTGCAATAAAGAAGACACGTATTGAGTTTATTTTCTTTCCACCAATCATCCGAATCCAAAAAGCAAACATAATCTCCCTTTGCAAAAGTGATTCCATAGTTTCGAGACTTAGCAATTACACCTTCGTTATGTATTAAATAGCATTGAATACGACTATCTCCATAACTTTTGACAATAGAAACAGTGTCATCAGTAGAATGATTATCAATCACTATGGCCTCCCAGTTTGAATAAGTCTGTTTAAGAAGTGAGTCCAAACAGCGACGTATAAATAATGCGCTATTGTAAGACGGTATGATGATGCTAAATAGAATCTTTCCCATGAAGAAGCCAATTTAAAGTTTTATTGATTCCCTTATTTATATCAGTAAACCGAATGTCCGGAATGAATGTTTTCAATCGATTAATATTCAAAGAGAAATTAGCAATATCATTGGGGTATGAAGAAGTATTTATCCATTCAAAATTCGGATAATACGATTTAATTATACGAAGGATTGTATTCAGCGAGACGGTTTCACCCGATCCTACATTCAGCACTTTATTATAAACTTTACTATCAAGCAGTTCAAACAAGATATTACAAAAATCTTCTATATAAATATAATCTTTGGTGCCTTCACCATTACCCCAAACAGAGAACGAATCATTCTTCATAGCTCTTTCAAGTGCAATATTAATTACACCTTGTTTTTGCGAATAGTGATAGGGACCATATGGATTAGAAAGTCTCAAAATCAGATAATTGAATCCATATTGCATGTGATAAAGATAAAGATACTTCTCTATAGCAAGTTTAGTAATTCCGTATGAACTGATTGGATTGGAAAAATGGTCTTCGGAAAATGCGCACAAGCTATCGTTTCCATATATGGCCCCACCCGATGATAAATAAATAATCGACGGTACTTTGTATTTCCCTTGCAATTCTAAAAATTGTATCGTTGGCAGAAGATTGGACTCTATATCAAATTTAGGGTCAAGTGATGTGGAAGGAACTGTAGATGATAATGAATGTATGACGATATCAATCTGATTTTCAGAAAATATTTTTTCCATATCCGCTCTTGAAGAAAAATCTCCAGTATAAGTCTTCTCGATCGATTCGAATGATATGCCGTACATATGAGTAGGCAGCCGGTCAAAAACAATAAAACGGTATTTATCTTTTAGATGGTTATCTACATATTTAATAATATTAGTCCCTATAAAACCATAACCGCCTAATAAAAGTATATGTTTCATTTTAATTTTAGCTTTTTGAATATATTTCCAAGAGCTTCCGTTCGTAAATTTTCGGAGAAAAAAGCTCTTCGTATCTTACTTGTGCATTTTTGCCCCAGATGTTGTTGCAATGGCTCATCTCTATCAAAGCATGGACGAGATTGTCAACAATAGTCTGCTCGTTAGGTTCAATAAGGATGCCTGAAACTCCCGACTCAATTTCCTCTTGAATGCCAGCAAAGTTGGTAGCAACAATGGGCTTACCCAGTTTCATCGCAGACAATATTACCAATGGCATATCTTCATTGGCAACTGATGGCAATGCAAATATGTCAGCAGCATTGATGAAATCTATCGGGTTGTTACAATAACCCGTAAAGGTTATCATATCCCCCATATTCTTAACCTTTACCATCTCCTTCAGAACCTGTTCATCCTCGCCAGAGCCAGATAAAATCAAATGAAGTTTTGAGCCCAATAAAGGAGTCTCTTCTTTAATTTTTTCAATCGACTCAATAAGAAAACGCTGTCCTTTTCTATACTGCAAGAAGGCAAGTTCGAGAACTACTATTTTGTCATTAGATATTCCATAGATCGACAATAATTCCTCCCTACTAATCTTTATGGACTCTTCTTTCACAGCATTAGGCACAATAGATATTTTATTGACATCAAAGTGTCTGTTTACAAGCAAATTATGTTTGGCCAGCTTTGAGGCAACAATAAAGTAAGATACCTTTCGATTGATGAATCGATCCATGTAGGGTTCAAGGAAGCGCTGTTTTACAGCCTGATTATTCACATGCATCACGCATTTCCTATGTAGAAGTGAAGCTATAAATACCATGATACGGCAATTGACACTTGCAGGATAACCTCCATTATTGATATGAATTAAATCAGGCTTCATTCTGATTACATAGAACAAAAGAACTATAAAGTTGTAGATAATCTTTAATCCAGTCTTCTTAAATAGCCAAAATGGAAATTTAAATGTCATCTTTAATAGCTTGGGAAGCTGTGACATGTGTATTCGAATGTATAGCTCATTACAATATATAGGCGCCGAAGTAAATATGGAATCATATCGGTCACCATAATCTCTGACTAAACCGTCATGCATCGGTTTATTATATCCATAAAGAGCATTCACTATATAGTTTTCTCTAATAAGTTTACTCGTGAGTACAGTATACATCAGCCTCTCACTGCCACCATAAATCTCGTTATCCAGAAATACTACTAACCTTTCCATGACACTGCGAAATCAAAAAAACTATTTATTACGCTTCATAACAGAAGCACTGACTGCAAAAACACGTTCTCTAAACAATCTATTTATCAATATATTCAGTCCCCACACAGCAGCAGAGATACCCATTACGCATACCATTACGAACAACAAATCAATTCTGGCAGTTCCAAATGGAATACAATGATAAGCGATTAATGAGAGTATTAGAGCCGGAATAGCACTATATATGACAGGTCGAAGAAAAAGTATATTCATATACTTCCAAAAGCCAATCTGAATATTTGACAGTGAAAACAATATACATACAAAAGCTGAAATAGCAAATGCCAGCAATTTACTGAATGCAAATGAATAGAGCCCATAAGTATCTATCAATAAACAAATAACACTCCAGTACACCACTGGTACAATCATACTTACAATTGATATTGCTTTTACTTGTTTCAATGCCGTTTGCAAGAATGATAATGGATAAGTAATATAAGCAAGTAAAAAACATCCAACCAATAGCTGAAACACTAAAACAGAAGAAGCGTAATCATCCCCCACCCATGCAAACACAAAAGGCTTAGCTAAGCACATAAGTGCTATTAAAGGAGGAATAACCAAAACTGAAGAAAACGAAATCAAAGTTCTGCAAAATGAAGCCAAACCCTGAAAGTCAGATTCGCCAACGAAATAATTGAATCTCACATTATAAGGAGAAAAGAAGATTGCAAAAGCAGATCGAATGAATGAGGCTATTGAGAAAGCAATTGCATAATATGCCACAGCCTGAACTCCTAAGAATTTACCGATAGCCAAAGAGTCTAACTCATAATATAAAATCCATGACACACAAGCTAAAATTCCACTGAAGGCCAAACTCTTCATCTTGCTGAAAACAACTTTATTATATCTGCAAACACGAAAAATAGATATGAATCCGTAAGAAAATTCTTTAGATTTCCAAAGCATATACACAGCCGCGCAACACAAGACGATTTGTGAAAATCCATAGTATCCTACTATATCATATCTACCATTGAAGAAGACAAGAGGAACAGAAGCTATTCTTACCAATGCCCCCAATATTTGTACCTTTTGAACTTTATAGTCCAATAGTCTGACATTATATATTAGAAATACATATTTCTGGACAACATAAACCGGGATACTCAGTGATAAAATTAAAAGCAGCTTTTGGGCAATATAAAATTCCTCAGAACCAGGATTTATGCCTGACAGAATGATGCATGGATTATAAGAAAAGCAAAGAAAGAGCAAAAGCATTACAGATGCTATAACAGAATAAACAAAAGTAGCCTGGCCTACATACGACTTTTCTTCTTCGATTTTTCCACTTACAAAACACTCCGACGCAAATTTAGTACCAGCATTTATAAAGCCCAAATCAGCATATGACAAAAATATAGTCATACCTACACATAAACTATAAACGCCATAAACGCCCGGCATGGAGCTTAACGATGGAACAACTATAAAAAGAGAAACAAAACTAAGCACAAAAGAAATCGCCCTGCCATATATATATCTTCAGATATTTCAGGGAATAGCTATTATCCATTGGGCAGTAGTTCTTTTATTTTAGACATATCAACAACCGGATTAATATATTTATCAATCAGTGCATGTGATGCCACAATGTTATGCTGCAAATGATCAACCAATTCACTTATTGATTTCGCAATAGGCATTTCTTCTTCACTACCATCAAAAGGGGGGACAACTTCATAACCTATAATTGTGTGTGGTTCAAAAGCAAAAAAGGGAATACCGCATAGGAAGGCGTCGAACATGACCGTAGAAGCAGGAGATACAATAGCAGTTTTATCTGACAGGCAATCCATCAAAGACTTGTCATCTAATGTATAAAAGTCAGAATCAATAAACTTTTTATACCACTCTCCGTTTTCCGACGGATGAAGTCTCAGCGTAGCTTTATTAACGCCTACTCGCTTGAGCGCTTCTTCTACCATATAAATATAATCAATCGAAAGACCTCTATTCTCAATCTGACGTTTTACGCTGTCACTTGGCGCACCGGAAATTGCGCGACTCAGAACCAACACATTATCAAAAGAAGCAGGATGAGTGTCTGGGAATTTTTGACCAGAATATTTTGCATTGCCCATTACAATCACTTTATTTGCATTAACTCCGGCATTAACACACAATTCTTTCATCCTATCACCCCATACGCATAAATAGTCTGCTCTATTATTATCTATAGCATTGTAAGAACCGGCAGGCATGCAGATATATCATTGATTTAACACCCACATTTTTGCAAGCAGATATCGCAATTCTATTTATTGCAGTCATATCATTTGCAAAAATCACAAGTTTTATATGATTGCATTGAAGAAAATTCTCAAAAAATGAACGGAAATTGTAAACTCTATCTATGAAATATTCGCTTAATAAAAAATTAAAGTCACCATAATCCAACCCATTTGCCACCGCAGCATATTCAGTGCTTAGTCTGAAACCCGGATCAGCATGCCAAGGAAGCATACACACCTTATAACCTTCTTCCTTTAGTTTGTCATTGATTCCCCAGTTTGCGTAAGCTTCTGATAAGATAGCTCCATCAAAATCAATATTGCTAACTTTCCGCTTGAATGAAGCCAAATAATTACGGATGCGATATTTCAACTGTCGTTTGTGTCCAAATGGCGTTTTAAAGTGATTACCAAAGTAATAAACACGTGTATCCAACTCGTATTGTATCCAATCGAGATATTCGGTTCGATTTGGATACACCTCGAATAATGTATCTATATATGTATGTGCCATATTATTGTTTGTTTAAATAACGTTCTATTCCTACTTTCAGCTCAATCTGCGCTTTCCATTGGATTAATTCTATATTCTTGGCTATAGGAGCTACTGCATACATTGTGTCTCTATCTCGATAGGCTCTAGCTCCCCAATTGATATTACAACGGCGTTTGGACACCGATTCAATAATCTTCGCAACCTCCCTGACAGTTGTACCCCGACCTGTGCCAAGATGAAAGTCTTCTCCGTTTTTCTCTAACATACAAAAAGAACAATGATTCTGAATCACATAGATGAGAAATCGGGAAATATCATCCACATGAATAAAATCAAGGATTTGTTCTCCTCCCGTCATCTCTATTGCCGCGGGTGCATCCAGCGATTCAATGATGTAATCCATCAAACGCTTCACTGTAGGATTGCCTCCATACACAGTATAGGGTACTGCTGTAATATATTTGAATGCATATAATCCGGCATAATAATTCAAGAAAGTTCGGAATGCAGTCTTTGTGGCCGAATAAAGGTATGCGCTATCAAACTGCTGCACCCCTAATCTATATTCAGCAAAAGAACCGGTGTTTACGAACAATTTTAGCGAAGGACAATTAGACAGTACAGACAGCAACTGAACTCCATAAGTAATATTTGAAGCAAGTAAGTAATCCGGATGTCATTGTCGGCAGTGCTCAATGCTGCCAAATGAATCACTATATTGGGATTAAAAGCCCTTACCATGTCCCAATTGTCCGCAGATGTATGCACAAAGTTAGTAAACCTATCCTGAGGAAACAATAACTCAGCCTTTTCTACAGAACGATTCAGTGTCAGAACTTCAACATCCGGACAAACAGAACAAAGCTGCGGTAATAGGTTCTGACCGATAAAGCCCGTAGCACCGGTGATAAGAATCTTCATAATAATTGAGAGGGATTAGAAATTATAAGGGATATCGCTGAGAGCTACGCGACTGGCTTCCTCAGGGTCGTG
>ERZ779978.482-NODE-482-length-14232-cov-1.68244_pt1 | contig 14232 bp, 9 predicted proteins | sample MGYA00511938_ERZ779978 | MGnify/ENA primary metagenome ERZ779978 (study PRJEB29588, sample SAMEA2153557) | human gut metagenome | biome: human gut; feature: human-associated habitat; material: faeces | place: Denmark | collected 2008/2010 ...
TGGTAAAGGTGGTGAAAGACAGTTTGGGAAACGAAAAGAAGGAGTACGAATATAAGTTCAGAGTAAGGTCCAATGCAGAGATAGCTAAGAATCTGAAAGGACATTTGATGCTTGTAACCGGAGATATGGATGTTAATGTGAATCCATCTCATACTTACCGGGTGGCGCAGGCTTTGATTGAGGCTGGAAAGGGCTTTGAAATGTTGGTCATTCCAGGAGCAGGTCATGGTTATGGGTCGGCAGATGATTATTTTGAGAGCAAGATGCACCGTTTCTTTGCCAAATATCTTTTGGGAGATACCCGGGCAGACTATTGGGGAGATATCACACGTACTAAATAATGCAGTATTAAAGAATTTATGAAACATGTTCTCTTTACATATCTAAGCTTGGTGGCTGTGGTGTTTTCCGCAGGAAATGTCCGGGCGCAACAAAAAGCGAATTATCAGTTGGCGGAAAAGTTCCGACTGTTGGAGAAGAATCCTATTACTAAATATTCCACAGAGGTTCGTCCGATTTTTATTAATAATACCGACTGCTTCTATTATACTTTCATGACTCGCGAAGGGAGAAAGTATTATTATGTCAATCCGAAGAAGAAAGAAAGAAGACTTTTGTTTGACAATGCAGAACTTTTGAGCAAAATTTCCGCTTATACGAAGAAAGCTTACTCTCCGGTAGACCCTTATTTTTCTTTTAAGTTTGAGAAAGACAATGAGACGATCCGGTTGGACTTTGATCATGATTATTATACTTATAATATTCATACAAAGGAACTGAAGAAGCTGGATGAGAAGCCGGTGTATGAGAATGCCGACCCTTACTGGATGAAGTATTCTCCGGATAGTCTGTTCATGCTTTATGCAAGCCGTGATAACCTTTACTTCGTAGGTAACCCCAAAAAAGGACAGGACACGATTCCTGTGCGGTTGACTATGGATGGTGGACCTGATTATACTTTCAACAGAGAGGATGAGGGTAAACTGTAAGGGCGCTTCGGGGCTGAAGAAGCCAGATGGATACCGGGAACTCATCGCTTTTATGCTGTTCGTGAAGACAATCGTAAGGTGAGAGAACAGTGGCTGATCAACTCTTTAGGCACTCCCTTTCCCGAACTGGTGACCTATAAAGCAGAATTGGCCGGTGACAAAAATGTGACGCAATATGAGCTTTTGCTAGGTGATGTGGATACACGTGAGGTAAAAAAACTAGATATCAATCGTTGGCCCGATCAGTATATTGATGTGCTGTATGTAACTAAGAGCGGCAAGTATATCTATTTTCAGCGATATAATCGTCCATGGAATCAGGCTGATATTTGCGAGGTAGATGTAGCCACCGGTAAGGTGCGTACAGTCATTCATGAGGAAAATAAACCTTATTTGGATTATCAGATGCGTAGCGTTTCATTTCTGAATGACGGCAAGGAGATCTTATTCCGTTCCGAACGGAATGGATGGGGACATTATTATCTGTATGATACAGCTACCGGAAAACTTAAAAATCAAGTGACGGACGGGACGTGGGTAGCCGGACCGGTTGTGAAGATCGATACTTTGGGACGTAAGTTTTATTTTTATGGTTATGGACGTGAGAAAGGAGTGGACCCTTATTACTATATGTTCTACGAAGCAAGTCTGGATCATCCTGGTAAACTGCGTTTGTTGACGCCTGAGAATGCGACACATACAGTCAGTGTCTCTCCTTCGCATCGTTATATGGTAGATGCTTATTCTACTGTTTCACAAGTCCCTGTCAATGTGGTACGTAACCGTAATGGTAAAGTGATCATGACATTGGACAAAGCGGACATGCAACCTGTATATGATTTGGGATGGAAAGCACCGGAACGTTTCAAGGTCAAGGCTGCCGACGGAGTGACAGACCTTTATGGAGTAATGTGGAAGCCCGCTGACTTTGATTCGACAAAGGTATATCCGATTATATCTAATGTATATCCAGGTCCGTTTTTCGAATATGTTCCTACTCGTTTTACAATCAATGATTCTTACAATACCCGTTTGGCCCAGCTTGGATTTATAGTCATAACAGTAGGACATAGGGGCGGAACACCAATGCGCGGAAAGGCATATCATACATATGGATATGGCAATCAGCGTGACTATCCTTTGGCTGATGATAAATATGCGATTGAGCAATTAGCACAGCGTTATTCGTTTATTGATATCAAGCGTGTAGGTATTTACGGACATTCCGGTGGTGGATTCATGTCTGCTTCTGCCATTTGTACGTATCCTGACTTTTATTCGGCGGCAGTTTCTTCGGCAGGAAACCATGACAACCGGATTTATAATAAAGGGTGGGTGGAGATTCATTTTGGAGTGGATGAAAGGATAAAGACTGTGAAAGATAGTTTGGGAGTGGAGCATAAGACATATACATACAGTGTCCGCACCCGTCCTAATCAGGATCTGGTGAAAAATTATAAGCATGGTCTTCTGTTATTTACTGGTGCGATGGATCAAACGGTAAACCCGGCCCATACATTGCGTTTGGCAAGTGCATTGATTAAAGCGAAAAAAGATTTTGGTATGTATGTACTTCCCGAATCCACTCATGGCTTTTTCGGTAAATCAGAGGAATTCTTTGAACATGAAATGTGGCGTCACTTCTCGCGGTTGTTGCTACATGATAATTCCGGTGATTTTGATGTGGAGTTGAATAGATATATGGTAAAATAAGGCATAGGAGGAAATAATATGAAATTGGCACAGTTGGTAAAAATGGCAATACTGTTTGCGACAGTATTCGGTCTGGATGGATACGCTCAGAAAAAACCGCTTGATATAGAAGCGTGTATGTCATGGAAACGAATCGATACACCTGCAATTTCACCCACCGGCAGATGGGTGACCTATCGTGTTTCTTTGATGGAAAGCACTTCAGAGAATAAGGATGCAAAGATGTTGCATTTGTTTGATACTCGGACACGAAAAGAGATTTTATTGCCGGGAGTGACAGAGGTTAGTTTTTATAATAATGACCAGTCACTTTATTATGTGGATATAGATTCTACCGGAACGGAAAAAACAATTTTGATGGCGTTACCTTCAGGTAAAAAGAGAGAGTGGAGTCATCAGGAGAATTTTAATCCGGTGGAGGGAACTCCGTATTCCATCTCTGTGTTGGCTGTTCCGAAAGATACTGTGAAGCATACGCCTGCTTTCAGTCGCTTGGTAATACGTGATTTTCGTAAAGAAACTACTTTTCATATAGATAGTGTCAGTTATTACAGACTTTACGATAAAGGCCGTTCGATTGCTTTTATTCGTAACCAGTCTGTAGGAAATACTTTGTGCTACGGACCTTTGAGAGGTCCTTACCGTACGCTTTACCAGAGTGATGTGAAGAAGGAACCGACTGCTTTCAGCTTGGACGAAAAACTACTGGACGGTTCTTTCCGGGTCAAAGACTCTCTGTGGTATGATTTCTCTTTGAAGAAGAATGTCTGTAACTTGGTTTTTGATAAAAAAGAGATTCCCGTCCCTGTCGGCATGGAGATGGTGAGGACAGATCTGTCGCATTATGCCAAATTTCTGACTTTTGAGTTGAAACCTTCTGCTCTGATAGAGAAAAACAGAAAGGAGCCGGAACCGGATAAAAGTTTTGAATTGGAACTTTGGACCTGGAATGAATTTGAAGTACCGACACTGCAAAGACGCAGTCGGTATCGGTCGATGGATCTACCTAAATATGTGTACGATATAACTACTGGGAAGTTGGTGGAAGCCGCTCCTGCCACTACTGATTTATTGGCTCCGGACAGAGCACAGGAAATTCGTTATATGCTTTATACGGATGACACTCCTTACCGTATGCAACGGGAATGGCTTGAAGATGTACCTTTTGATGTTTATTCGATAGATATACATACAGGAGAACGGAAAAAAATTGGAACTGCCTATCGTTCAATACCGAAATGGTCGGTAAACGGTAAATGGGCTGTAATGTATGATCCGATAGCGCAAGTCTGGAACAAATTTGATGGTATGACAGGAACAATAACAGATATTTCTACTGCTATCGGATATCCTGTTTTTGAAAGAATGCATGATAAACCAGCTCCTGCTCCTGCCTGTGGAATTGCGGGATGGACAGCGGATGGCAATGCAGTTCTGATTTATGATGCATACGATTGGTGGAAGATAGACCTTACAGGGGTGCGCAAGCCCGAATGTTTTACAAAGGGATATGGACGACGGAACGGAAAAGTGATTCGCAAGATGGTTAGTAATATTGATAAGGATATTTTTGGACCGGATGAGAAGATAATGGTTTCTTTGTGGGATGAGAATACAATGGACGAGGGGGTCTATTTGCTTGATATGCGGGGACGCTTGAAAAAACTGACTGAAGGCGCATATACGTATACGGTACATTGTTTTTCTGATGACCAAAAGTACTGTATCTGGAATCGTCAGAATATCTCTGAATTTCGTGATTTATGGTGGAGTAAGTCTGATTTTTCGAATCCGGTGAGAATTACTCATATCAATTCTCAACAGGAGAATTACAATTGGGGGACTGTAAAAGTGACAGAATGGACAAATTACGAAAATAAGAAAAATAAAGGTCTGTTGTTTTTCCCCGAAGATTATGATGCAAGTAAGGAGTACCCTGTATTGGTGCAGTTTTATGAGACACATTCTGAGGGACTGAATACTTATCATGCTCCTTTGTTGAGTAGTGCGATGGCGGATGTTATGTATTTTGTTAGCAATGGATATATTGTGTTTATGCCGGATGTCCATTTTACAGTAGGTAGTCCCGGTCAAAGCAGTTATGATGCGGTGGTAAGCGGGACGAAATTCCTGATAGAACGGGGCATAGCGCATCCTGGAAAAATAGGGCTTCAAGGGCATAGTTGGTCAGGATACCAGGCCGGCTATTTGGTGACCAAAACAGATATTTTCACTTGTGCCAGTATAGGGGCTCCTATTACGGATATGGTGACGGGGTTTTTGGGTATTCGCAATGGTAGTGGACTTCCCCGCTATTTTATGTACGAGGAAACTCAAAGCCGTATGGGAAGTACTTTGTGGGAGGCAAAAGAAAAATATCTTTCTAACTCGGCCATTATGGAAGCGGATAAGATACGGACACCTTTGTTGATTTGCCATAATGACGATGACGAGGCTGTTGCTTATGAACAAGGGCGTGCCTTGTATTTGGCAATGCGTCGTTTGCAACGTCCTGCCTGGTTGCTGAACTATAAAGGAGAAGGACATTTTTTGAATAATCCGGCCGCCCAAAAAGATTGGACGATCCGTATGATGCAGTTTTTTGATTATTATTTGAAGGCAACCCATGAACCACGCTGGATGAAAGAAGGTATTCATTTGAAAGAGCGTGGTGTCGATCAGAAATATGATTTGATAAAAGATTAATTAATATTGATGAAAATGAAGAAAATACTAATTACAGTGATGGTTTTGTTATGCTTCGCGTTGCGTGGCTATGGACAGACGAAAGCCGAGAAACAAATTATTGGCAAGTGGTGTAATCCCTATACTTACCAGTCAACCGGTGAATTAAAAGGGTTTGAATTCAAGAAAGGTGGAAAATGTTCTGCAATAAATATTCCTGTCTACGATTTGAGAACTTGGAAAATAGATGAAGAAGGATATCTGATTATTGACGGATTCAGTAAAGAGGATAGTGATGAGATGCAGCCATTTCATTCTCGTGAACGGATCGGATATTTATCGGAGGATTCTTTGGAACTTGTCTCAAGAGAAAAAAATCCGCGTTTGGTATTTTTGTATATCAACGCCAAGAAAATAAAGAAACTAGTGACTCCTGAGGTTGCTCCGAAAGAAGAGTAATGCAGGAGGAGTTTAGTATTTACATTGGCATTATATTGCTAACGGAAGTGCCTCGTCATAGTGAGTATGATGAGGCATTTTTGTTGTCTGGTTATTCGAATTTTTAATAATTAGTATGGAATATCACTATTTAATTGTATTTTTGGCGGAAAATGCCCAAAATGGATAGCAGAGAGATTTCCATAGAACAGATAAATAAACTGGATGCTACAGCTTTCCGTATGCTTTATAAGACTTATTATAAGGCATTGGTTTGTTATGCAATACAGATAACAGGGGAGTCTGGAGCTGCAGAGGATATTGTACAGGAACTGTTTTCTACTCTTTGGGAAAAGCAATTATCATTTAAGTCATTGGTGTCATTTAAGGCCTATCTATATAATTCCGTTCGGAATGCTTCAATTGATTATCTCAAACATAAAGATGTTGAATTTGATTATTTGCAGAAGATAATAGAATCACATCAGGAATACAGAGTAGGAGATGAGGAAGAAGATGATTTCTTTACAGAGGAGATTTTTCGGCAACTTTTTATGACTATTGATTCTTTGCCGGAACGTTGCAAACAGGTCTTTTTGTTGCATATGGAGGGTAAGAAGAATGAAGAAATAGCAGCTGCGCTTTATGTTTCTCTTGAGACCGTTAAAACGCAAAAGAAACGGGCAATGTCTTTGCTCCGGAAAAAGTTAAGTCCATATCATTTTGCATTACTTTTGTCTATTCTTCCATAAAAAAGATATTTTTTGAAAAAAAGTTGTTTTAACTTGTCCCTCATTTTATTTGTTTAGTCGTCTTTATATAAATGATGCAAAAACATATAATGGAACGCAAAAGAAATATAAATTCTATAATTCATGACCAGCTACTAGGACAGCTTTCGGAAGAAGAAGAGAAACGATTGCAAGTTTGGATTGAAAGTTCTTTAGAAAATAAAGAGAACTATGAAAGTCTAATGCGAGATACTGATTTGTCTGAAAGATACCGTCAATTTGCAACAGTGGACGAGGAACAGGCTTGGAAAAAGTTTCAGGAAAAACATTTTCAAGTTCGTGGTATCCATCGCAGGATGCTTTGGAGATATGCTGCTATCTTTATGATCCCTATAATTATTGGTGCTGCTATTTGGGTGGGAATGTGGCGAAATGCTGATACCGTACCTGTAAGAGTACAGGATGATCAATTAGCAATGATACGTTCGGAAAAGATGGGAAAGCAGAAAGCTACTCTTGTATTGGTCGGCGGGCAGGAAATAGAATTGAAATCGGCTTCCCATCAATCGTTGCAGGACTCGACTATCTTGCCGATATTATCTCCAGAAGTTATGGAAGAAACACAATCAGAAAATGGAGACGTTACTGCTACTGATAATAATAAATTGGTCACTTATGATGATAGTGAATTTTGGCTCACTTTTGAGGATGGAACAAAAGTGCATTTGAATTATAACACGACTTTAAAGTATCCGTCGCATTTTAGTGTAGCTAGTCGTACTGTTTATTTGGATGGAGAGGCCTATTTTCAAATAGCTAAAGACGACCGTCCGTTCCGGGTTATAACGGCAAATGGGATTGTCAAGCAATATGGCACCTCCTTTAATGTCAATACACATGTAGCCGGAGTCACGAAAGTGGTATTGGTGGAAGGAGCTATCAGCGTTTTTCCTAATCAGGGGGATGAGCATAAGATACATCCGGGGGAACTGGCCGTCTTAAATGGAGTAACACAGGATGTTCAAATCAGCAAGGTAGATATAGAACCTTATATAGCTTGGAATAACGGACGTTTTGTATTTGATAATTGTTCTTTGGAAACCCTTATGGAGGTGATATCCCGTTGGTATGATAAGAAAATAATATTTGAAGATGAAGATATAAAGACGATACGTTTTACCGGTGACCTTGATCGTTACGGTTCTATAATCCCAATATTAAAAGCAATTCAAAGAGTTACTCATCTGAAAATGGATGTTGAAGGCGAAGCTATTATTATTAGAAGAGAATAAAACAATTATTAACCACATTTACTAAAAAAGGAGGAGGCCATGCAAATTAAAAGGGCCAGAGAGCGTATTGTGATGTCTCTCTGTATTATTTTTCTGTTGTTCGCACCGATATCGGCTACAGCACAGTCTAATTCAATGAAAGTATCCCTTAATTTAAAGTCTGCATCAGTTAAAGAGTTTTTTGATGCAGTGAAAGCTCAGACAGGTTTGAACTTTATCTATAACACTGAGCAAGTAAAGAGTATGTCTCGTATCACGATCCAAAGTAAGGGACAACCTATCACTGAAGTTTTGGATAAAGTATTGGCTAACACAGGCTATACTTACGAGATTGAAGGCAATATTGTGACTATTGTATACAAACAGTCCAAAGAGAAGAAAAAAATTATAACCGGAGTAGTAGTAGATGAGGGAGGAGAACCCTTGCCGGGTGTCACTGTTCTGATTATGGGGAAAGAGAGGAACATCGGCACGATGACGGATGCGGAAGGGGCTTTTTCTTTGGGACTGCCTGACAAGAATGTTATTGTGCGTATCTCTTTCGTCGGGATGCAACCGATAGAGATCAATACCGCAAAGTTGAATTTGGACAAGACACATACATTTCAGTTGAAACCGGACTTAAAGCAATTGGATGAGGTGGTGGTGACCGGCTATGCGAAAATCAGCAAGAATAGTTTTACAGGAACTTCTGTGTCTGTATCTGCAGATCAGTTAATGTCAGTCTCGAAAACGAATGTATTGGGAGCTCTGCAGGTGTTTGATCCTTCTTTCCGTATTGCGGAGAATAATATGATGGGGTCTAACCCGAACAGTGTTCCAGAACTGTATATTCGCGGACGTTCCGGTATTGGAACTACGGAACTGGATGCGGAAAGTCTTTCTAAATCGGCTTTGAAGAATAATCCTAACCTTCCGACTTTCATAATGGATGGTTTTGAAATCAGTGTGGAGAAGTTGTACGATATGGATCCGAGCCGCATCGAGAGCATTACGATTCTGAAAGATGCCGCTGCTACGGCAATGTATGGTTCGCGTGCTGCCAACGGGGTGGTGATTATTACAACTGTGACTCCGAAGCCGGGAAAAATTAATGTAAATTATAATTTTACCGGTACATTGGAATATCCGGATCTAACAGATTACAATTTAATGAACGCCCGGGAAAAATTGCAGACAGAGGTAGCTGCAGGATTGTTTAAAGCTGATCCGGAAAGTAATACATTTGTTTCCGATCAAGCGTCATTGGATGGAGTTTATAATAAGAAACTGAATAATGTAGTTCGTGGTGTAGATACTTATTGGTCAAAGCCCTTGCGTACTGTATTTAACCACAAGCACAGTCTTTATTTAGATGGTGGAACAGATGATTTACGGTGGGGAGTTGACCTTTCTTATAATAAGGATGCTGGTGTGATGAAGGAATCCTATCGTGACCGTATGTCTGCCGGTCTGTCATTATCTTATCGTTTGGGCTCTTTCCAGCTACGTAATTATTTCTCATACACTTACACGAATTCTGCAGATTCTCCTTATGGCAGCTTTTCTGATTATACCTCCAAACTGCCTTATGATGAATATCAGGATGAATTTGGGAATTATCTGAAGACAACTTATGGCTGGAACGGTACAAGCGGTTCGGAAAATCCTTTGTATGAGGCTACACTTGGCAATTATAGTCGTGATAAATCATGGGAGTTGATCAATAATGTTGAGTTGTTGTGGAATATCAATCACTATTGGTTGTTAAAAGGGCAATTTAGTATCACAAAGTCCAATTCGGAAGCAAACGACTTTTTGGATCCGCGTTCAAAAAAGAATGCTGAGATTCTTGGGCTTACCAATGTGATATCTGGACAGTTGGATGTTACGACAAATAAAAGTGTAGGGTGGGATGCTACAATGACATTGTCTTATAATCGTACTATTAAAAAGAATAGTTTGAACTTCCTGGCAGGTGTAAATGCTACTTCAAGTACTGGAGATGGGCTTGCGATTTCTTATCGTGGTTTTCCTTCTGGTTCCCTTTCTTCTCCAGGATATGCGCATTCTATTTATGGGAACCCTTCTGCTTCCGATGCAAAAAGCCGTTTGTTAGGTGCGTTGGGAACTTTCAACTATTCATACGATGATGTTTATTTGGCAGACATGTCTGTTCGTTTTGATGGTAATTCGGAATTTGGCTCTGATAAACGTTTTGCTCCTTTCTTCTCCGGTGGTGTTGGGCTTAATGTTCATAATTATAAGAGTCTGAAGAATTGGGAATGGCTTAATCGTTTCAAAATACGTACTACTTATGGTGTGACGGGTAAAGTAAACTTTTCTCCTTATGATGCGCAGACCATGTACCGGATTGTGAATGATAATTGGTATAAAACAGGTGTTGGCGCTTCCCTGATCGCATTAGGTAATTCCAATCTGGGATGGGAAAAAACAGGAAACTGGGATATAGGTGTTGATTTGGATTTATTTAATGGTTTGTTTCAAATGGATTTTTCTTATTATCGCAAGAAAACGGTAGATTTGGTGAACAATGTTACTTTGCCGAGTTCGACAGGCTTCACTTCCTATAAGGATAATATTGGTGAGGTGATGAATAAAGGTGTCGAAATTCAGTTGAGGAGTACAATCCTGAATACAAAAGACTGGTTTGCTGCCGTATTTGCGAACATCGCCCACAATAAAAACGAGATACTGAAAATCTCTGATAGTTTGAAAGACTATAATAACAAAGTGTTAGCTAAATATGACAACTATGATGATGCCTGGAACAGAACCAACGTAGATTATGCCAATACACATCTGCAGTATGTGGAGGGTGGCTCATTGACTTCTATATTTGGAGTTCGTTCTTTAGGAATTAATCCGGCAGATGGTCAGGAAATCTTTGTTAAGAGAGACGGAACCATAACATACGATTGGAATGCAGCGGACCAGGTGGTTATCGGTAACGAAGAACCTAAGGCACAAGGTACATTCGGGGTGAATCTGCGATGGAAGAATTTTACATTATTTTCCACCTTTATGTATGAATTTGGCGGGCAGCGTTACAATTCGACATTGGTAAGTAAAGTGGAGAATGCCCGTATTTCTTCTCAGAATGTAGACCGTCGCGTATTGGACGGTCGTTGGCAGAATCTAGGTGACCGGACACCTTATGGTAAATTACAGACAGAACTGATTGCAACGACACGGCCTACCAGTCGTTTTATTCAGGACTATAATGTTTTGTCGTTCAACTCATTGACGCTAGGGTATGATTTTAATACTTCTTGGTTGAAGAAGTATCATTTGGGCATGTTGCGATTGGAACTTTCTGGTAATGATTTGTTTCGGGCATCAACTGTTCGTGCGGAACGTGGGTTAGATTATCCTTATTCACGTTCATTTGCATTATCATTAAAAATGAGTTTGTAAGTTGATTTATTTTAAATAGAACAATGATGAGTAGAAAAAGAAATATAGTGTGTTTGTTGTTTGTTATGTTACTGACGATGAGCAGTTGTAGCTGGTTGGATGTTTCTCCAAGCAATGAAGTGAATGAGGAAGACATGTTTAGCAAAGGCGATGGATATCGTAATGCGTTGAATGGACTCTATTTGAAACTTAGCGAAAGTTCTTTTTATGGACGGAACTTGAGTTGGGGATTTATAGAGGTACTTGGTCAGCAATATCTGACAGATTTTATGGAGAGGACTTCTACCTACTATAAGGCTGCCGGATATAAATATGACGATGCAGATGTGAAGTCTGTTATTTCCGGTTTTTGGTCTACTGCTTACAATGGGATTGCCAGTTGTAATCATTTGATATACAAGGTAAGTGAGGCGGATTTGTCAGTTTTCCAAGAGCGGGAAATGGAAAGAAATATGATTTGGGGTGAAGCATTGGCCTTACGTGCGTTGTTTCATTTTGACATCATGCGTTTGTTCGCTCCTTCTATGGAAACGGATGACGGAAAGAAATATATACCTTATGTAGACTCATATCCTGTGATTAGCACTACATATTATACGAATACGGAAATATTAAAGAAGATAGAGAGCGATTTGCTACAGGCAAGAGATTTGGTGGCGAAATGTGATATCGAAGAGCATCCTGAATGGATGGAGACTAGTTATCGCATGTTTGCTCGTGGTATGTCCAGTGAGCTTCCGGAAGAAGTGTTCTTTGCTTACCGTGGCTATCGTATGAACTATTACGCAATTACAGCTTTATTGGCAAGAGTCTATTTGTGGGAGAAGGAATATAAAAAGGCTTTTGATTGTGCGGAAGCAGTGGTAAAAGCCACTCATAATGATAGGCTTCTCTTTGGATTTGTCGGATCATCAGAATTGGGAGGAGATGTAAAAGACTCTGAAAGTTTGATTTTTACAGTATCGAATGAAACGCTGACAGATGATTTCAAGCCTTTTATAACTTCTGATAGTAAAACACGCTTTCTCTTCAGCGGAAGCAGCATTTTTGAAGGTTCTCAGGAAGATCAGCGTGGAAGTTCTTCTATGGTAGGAAATCAGGAAAGTGTTCAATATTCCAAGAAGTATACATTGGCAGAGGGAACAGATGGTTACGATATGATTCCGGTTATTCGTTTAAGTGAGATGTATTATATTATGGCAGAGTATTATGCTCGTAATGCAAACTTTATTGAATCAGGAAAAATGCTAGATGCAGTTCGTTCTGCTCGTGGTATAATATCAAATACTTCTAATATTATTTCACTGGATGACTTCATCGGTAAATTATTGAAGGAAATCCGTAAAGAACTGATAGGTGAAGGCCAATTATATTTTCAGTACAAACGGCTGAATAATAATTCTTTTGCCGATGGAGTGAAATTTGTGTTCGACCGTCCGGAGAATGAAGAAATTTAATAAGTTAATTATTTTGATTATGAATATACACATGAAGCCCTTTATTTTATTATTGTTTTTGTCTTGCTGTCTTTTTTCTTGTTCAGAAGACGAGATAAAGCCTTATCATGGTGATCAGTATTTATATTTTAGCCAGTTGAAAGGCACAGAAGACAAGTCTATCAATGTGTCGTTCAATAATTATCCGCTTGATGATGAACTGACTGTAAAGATAGCTATGGGGTTGGTCGGTGATCCTTTTTCGAGTCCAGCTCCGTATAAAATCGGAATTCTTACGGATAAGACAACAGCTTTAGCTGAAAATTATTCTTTGCCGGAAGCACCTAGTTTTAAGGCAAATTCTGCTACGGACGAATTGGAGGTTAAGTTAATAAAAACGGAAAATCTGACAGAAGATGTATCGCTTCTTCTGAAAATAGAACCTAATGATTATTTTGGAGGGAGTATCTTACATTATGATACAATTCGGATTGTATTCAACAATGTAGAAAGTCAACCGTTGTGGTGGGATAAAGAAGTGACGAATGTTTATCTTGGTACTTATTCCCGGGCAAAATATAGGGCACTGGTGCAATATGGAGGTGAAGAGGCTCTCAATTTCGGAGAACTGAATGCATCACAGAGACGTCGGTGTGCTCTGCGTTTGAAGGATGCTATTGCCGAATATGGTCTGAAAGAAGAGAACGGAAAGTCGATGACGGTACCTATTTATTAATCTGACGAATGAAATGAATATGAAGAGGATAAAATTGAAGTTAGCGACGGCTATACTTTTAGGGTCGTTAATGTCATCTTGCTATGAGGATAAAGGAAATTATGATTACGAACAAATGAATGATATTACAGTGGAAATTCCACTGGAAAGTAACGATTGTGTATTGGGTGATGTGCTGAAAATAACTCCTGAATTAAAATTTTTAACAGGGAAGGAAACGGAAAATTTAACTTATCTATGGACATTTGATGGACAGGAGATAGCGACAGAACGAGTATTGAACTGGATTGTTGATAAAGATGGAAAGTATAAAGATCTGCGCTTAGCAGTGAAAGACCAGACTACTGGAGTTACATATTTCGGATCTGCGCTGTTGTCTGTGATTTCCCCTTATACAACAGATGGCTGGGTAACGCTTTCTGCCAAGGAAGATGGGACTTCGGTGTTGACGTATATGCGTCCTACTACGAAAGATCAAAAATACACATGTGTAGTGACGAAGGATGTATATGGTCTTTCTAATGGTGGGGCTACTCTGGGTGGCAAGCCGATTTTTATGAGCCAGCATTTTGTTTCTCCATGGGGGAGTGGTGAAGATAATACCAGCTGGCTATGGATTACTCAGCAAGGTGGGCAAGGTTGTGTGGATGTTTCCGGAAGTTCTTATCAAACGGAAGGATATCTGCCTGCTATGTTTATTAATGGTGATTATCCACAAGGATTTGAACCACAACGGGTGTATGATATGGTTTATCTATCAATGGCTATTGGGATAAACGGGGAGATTTATACTCG
>ERZ779978.486-NODE-486-length-14194-cov-4.86612_pt1 | contig 14194 bp, 10 predicted proteins | sample MGYA00511938_ERZ779978 | MGnify/ENA primary metagenome ERZ779978 (study PRJEB29588, sample SAMEA2153557) | human gut metagenome | biome: human gut; feature: human-associated habitat; material: faeces | place: Denmark | collected 2008/2010 ...
GGCGCCGCAGCCCGAAGCGCTTCGAGATTTTCCGTGCGGCGACCTGCGGCCCCGACCTGCCAGCCGGCGGCGATATACAGTTTGGCGATCTCCAGTCCGATGCCGGAAGTGGCGCCAATGATAATGATTCTTTTCATCCGCTTCGTCTTATTGTAAAGCTTGCTCAATGTCGGCTATGATGTCGTTTACATTCTCGATGCCCACTGAAAGACGAATCAAGTCCGGAGCGACTCCCGCTTCGCGCAACTGTTCGTCGGTGAGCTGGCGGTGAGTATGGCTGGCGGGATGCAGTACGCAGGTCCGTGCGTCGGCCACATGGGTTACGATGCAGATGAATTTCAGCCTGTCCATAAATTCTATCGCTTCCTCACGGGTTCCGTTCAAGCCGAAAGCGATGACACCGCACGAGCCGTTTGGCATATATTTCTGTGCCAGATCATAGTATTTGCTGCTTTTCAGTCCGCAATAGTTCACCCATTTCACTTTTGGGTTGGCTTCCAGCCATTCGGCCACCTTCTGTGCGTTTTCGCAATGACGGGGAACACGCAGATGCAAGGTTTCCAATCCCAGATTCAGTAAGAAGGAATTCTGTGGAGACTGGATGGAGCCCAGGTCACGCATCAGTTGGGCGGTTGCTTTCGTTATGTAAGCCATTTTGCCGAACGCTTTGGTATAAGTCAGTCCGTGATAAGACTCGTCGGGCTGGGTCAGACCGGGGAATTTGTCCGCATGGGCTTCCCAGTCAAAGTTGCCGCTGTCCACAATGGCGCCTCCTACACTGGTGGCATGACCGTCCATGTATTTGGTTGTAGAATGTGTGACGATATCCGCTCCCCATTCAAACGGGCGGCAGTTGATGGGAGTGGCGAAGGTGTTGTCCACAATCAAAGGCACACCGTGCTTGTGTGCGATACGTGCGAACTTTTCGATGTCCAGCACATCGATGCTCGGATTGGAGATGGTTTCGCCGAATAACGCTTTGGTATTCGGGCGGAAAGCTTGGTCTATTTCCTCTTCGGATGCATTGGCGTCAATGAAGGTACACTCGATGCCCAGTTTTTTCAGCGTGACGCCGAACAGGTTGAATGTACCTCCGTAGATGGTAGACGAGCATACGAAGTGGTCGCCTGCCTGACAGATATTGAAAATGGCATAGAAGTTGGCAGCCTGGCCGGACGAGGTCAGCATAGCACCCACACCACCTTCCAATGCTGCGATTTTTGCGGCGACGGCGTCATTGGTGGGGTTTTGCAAGCGTGTATAGAAATATCCCGAATCTTCCAGATCGAACAGACGCGCCATCTGTTCGCTGGTGTCATACTTGAATGTGGTACTTTGATAAATAGGCAAAACGCGCGGTTCGCCTTTTTTCGGAGTCCAGCCTGCCTGTACGCATAAGGTCTCCCTGCTATACTTCTTATCCATGTTTATATTGTTATTAAAATTACATATTCATTTATTTCGCAGCAAAATTAAGAATAATCTGTCATTTAGGGTTCAATTATTGAGAAAAGTGTTATATTTGAACGATTTTAATAAGCTTAACTATGGCAGAGGATATAAAATTCAGGCATACTATGCCGGTGCAGATACGATTCAGCGATGTGGACCAGTTTGGTCATATGAACAATTCGGTTTACTTTTCTTTGTATGATTTGGCAAAGACTACTTATATAAAAGATGTGTTTGGCAGTGCCGACTGGAGTAAGCTGGCTATTGTGGTGGCCAATATCAATGCAAACTTCTTTATGCCGGTATTTTTCTCGGATCATCTGGTGATAGAAACGGCTGTGGTACATTTGGGGCATAAGAGTTTTACTTTGTTGCAGCGTGCCGTGACTACGGATACCCATGAGGTGAAGTGTGAGTGCCGCACGGTGATGGTAGGTTATGACCTGGCTACCAAAGAACCGAAATTGATTTCCGAGGATTATAAGAAGGCCATTTGCAGGTACGAGGAAAAAACATTGGAGGAGCTGTCAAAAGAACGGAAATAGTTATTGATTTTCTGTGTTGTTGATGTTTTATCAACTATATGCATAATGAATAAAGGTGTATCTCACGACACACCTTTATTTTTCTATGTTAAAACATCTGTCCTGAAAAATAAACAGGAGGATTTGGCTTATTTTTTCCCGTATCCCGGAGTTTGAGTTAATAACGGATTCACATTCAAAGTACCGATATTAACCGGCCAAAGCATTTTATATGCTTCTTCTGTACCGAGGATAGGATTTGTGCCCGGATAGTTGGCATCGGCAGAAAAGACCAAAGAACGTCCGGATGCATCGTGCATACGCAATACGTCAAACCAGCGCTTGCCTTCACTGACAAACTCTTTGTCCCGTTCCTGCAAAATGGCTAGTTCATTTTCCGCATAGCTGCCTTCCGTGTATTTGTTTTCTTCAAAGGTGTCTTCGTATGCACGTTTGCGTACTTCGTTGATATACGAAGCACAAGGGTTGTTCAATCCGTTTTCAATTTCCGCCATCATTAGTAACGCATCGGCATAGCGGTAAACAGGGATGTCCGAAATATAAATGCGGTTGTCATTGGAATTGATTGTACCTATACGTTTTTTCATTACGCATCCGAATTCGCTGAGCGTACCATTATCATTTTTCATGTAATACTCCATGAATGTGGCATCACGACGGCTGTCTCCTTCTTTGAACGTTTTCCAGAAATCTTCTGTGTACTCGTCACGGAATACCCCACCGGTACCTTTCAAATTTAAGGTGTCTTTTTCAATTACTTTACCGTCACGACCATGTGCCTGCCCCAGAAATACAGCATCCTGATAAAGGAATCTGCTTCCGTCATTGCTGGCCTCACCCTCTACAAACGGCATGGCGAAGATAATCTCAGCGTTCTTTTTATTGTCGCATGAGAAGATGGAGGCAAAGTTGTCCATTAATTCAAAATGTCCTATGATTCCGGATAAGGCGGTCTTGGCAGTCTGTAAATCGGTTGCCCCGGTTGCTGTGAATCCGGTGATGGATACTTTCGCTGCCCACATATAGATTTCTGCTTTAAGCATTAAAGTGGCATAGCGTGACCAGTCATATGCATCAAAGGAGGTGTTATTTCCGAAATAGTTTTCGGATTTATTAATATCTGCTTTGATAAATTCCATCGTGGCTTCGGGTGTGGCGCGTTCTACATAGAATTTGTCTGCCGATGGCTTGCCGTCCAATATATCTACTTTGGTGATGAGAGGTACTCCCCCGAAAGTTCTGTATAGCATGAAGTAATACAGGGCTCTCATGCCATACGCTTGTCCCAAATACCGGCTCCGGGTCGCATCATCCAGAAACGTACACCCATTTTCTACTTCTTGGATAAAATGGTTTACTTGCATGATAGGAGAGTATAGTCCGTTCCAATTGGATATGCCGGGAATATCTTCCGAGATATTCTGTGACCGGATATCGGCATAGTTCAAGCTGGTGTTCAGCGAGGAGGTGCCCACACGTTGTGTGCCGCCGCGGATTTCGCCCAAGGGGTAGAACATGTCATAGTAACTTCTTAATTGGGCGTGCAGACCCAACATGAATGCTTTGGGCTGGGAAGCTTCTTTCCAGAAATTTCCGGCTCCATAATAATCTTCCGGTGCCAGATCCAGTGCATCACAGGACGGCTGGAGAATGGTCATCACACATATTGAAAGGATATAGAATATTTTTTTCATAATCTGTTAGAGTTTATAAGTTTAGAAAGAAACGTTTACGCCGAGAATGACAGTGCGAGGCAATGGGTATCCACCATTGTTGTCCGTCTTTTCCGGAGAGAATAAATGTTTGGCTTCTGTCAGGTAACCCAGGTTCTGACCGGTTAACGAGAGCATGACTGAACCTAGTCCTGCTTTGCGTACCCAGTTGCTTGGCAGATTATATGACAAGGCTATTTCACGGAAAGATAGATAGTCACCGTTGTAGGCAAACATGGAGGATTGACGGCAATAATTGCGCTTACCCAACTGGTCGGCCCATACATAAGTAGGATATTGTGCACCGGGATTTTCGGGTGACCAGGTGTCGTGGGTTTCTGCAATGGTATTATAAGTACCTTGTGCGCAAGACATGATCCACATGGTTTTCCAGTCTACCGCTTTGAAACCGAGCGCATAGTCAAAACGTGCTGATAAAGTAAGGTCTTTCCAGGTGACTGAAGTATTGATACCTCCTGTCCATTTGGGTACAGTGTTGCCCACTTTCACCATGTCGTAATTGTCGATGATGCCGTCGCCGTTTACATCCTTCCATTTCACATCACCCGGCTGGATGCGGAGGGAGTTCGCTTTTTGATTGGCTGTCAGTTTGTTATATCCTTCCTCACCTCCGTAAAGGGGACGGTTGCTTGAGCCGTTGTTACCACTTGACAAGTCGATCAGCCCTCCTGGTATTTCATCTTCGGAACGATAGATTCCTTCGGCTACGAACATGTACAAATCACCTGGACGTTGTCCTTCCTGATAACCGCCTACCCATGCTTTTTCATAGCTTCCGTCCTCCAGCTGGCGTCCGGTATATACTTGAAATGCATTTTGACGGTTTCTTTCCAGACCGTTGTCGGGCAATGCCACTACTTTGTTTTTATTTAATGCGCCGTTCCAGTTCAGATTCCATTTCCAGTCTTTGGAGTCGATAACTTTGAATGCCAGTTCGAATTCAAAGCCTTGGTTCTGGAACTTACCATTGTTGGAGGTAAAGGAAGAAACACCCGAAGTAGACGGGATGGTGATGTTGGCATACTTGTCACTGGTCAGTCGGTTGTAGTAAGTCAAATTGGCATTGATACGGTTGGCCAGAAAGCCTAGATCCAGACCGATTTCGAAAGTTCTTGACTTCTCCCATTTCAAGTAGGGATTAGGAAGGTTGTTCAATAGGAAGTAAGCGTTGCCGTTGTATTTGCTGCCTGCATAAGCACCTTGTACTGTGTAGTTTCCTACAAAATCTTTGTTTACATTACCATTCAGACCGAAGCTGGCACGCAATTTACCGAATGAGATGATATCGGCCCATTCACTGGCAAATTTTTCTTTGGAGAACACCCATCCGGTAGATACTCCGGGGAAGACACCCCAGCGATTGTCTTTGGCCAGTTTGGAGTAGCCGTCCCGTCTTAGAACAAAAGACAGCAAGTATTTTGACTGGTAGTCATAATTTACACGACCGAAGAATGACATGATACGCTGGCGGCTGTGTGAGGAGTCTATGCTGCGTTTGCCTTTGTCATCACTGGTATATTCCAAATCACCGAAAGCGTCACTGGGAGCTCCCGATCCTGAGGCACTGAAACCTTTATAATATGAGTCGTAGTACTCGAAGCCGGCCATGGCATCCAGATAGTGGTCTTTGTTTATTTGATAGTTGTAGTTTAACACTGCATTATAAGTTTGGTCCAATGTGCGCCCGTAGGAAGCCGAGGTGCTGTGTGAGGTTACCCAGTTTCCGGGAGAAGATAAATAATCTTTGTTGAAAGCTTCATATTTTTCTTCTGAATAGAACCAGATGGCGTTCACTTTTAATGAGAGTCCTTTCATGATATCTGCGGTAAAAGATTGGTTCATGGTGAACTTGTCTGTATTGTTGTCACGGACAAACTTGTCAAAATTGATTTGTTGGTTTCCGTCGCCTGAATTGGGTCCCAAAAGCATTTCACCGTCAGCATTATATCCACGGAAAGTGGGAGGTAATGATAAAACGCGTGAGAAGTAGTTGGCTTCTGCGCTTTGGGTAGGAGGAAGGTCGTTCCAGGTTGCATCTGCAAAGTTGAAGCTGGAGTTGGAGGTTAACCATGGTTTCAGCTTGTAATCGGCATTGAATGTGAAAGTGATACGTTGGTACTTGTTTCCTACGGCTGTACCTTCACTATGGTTGTATCCCAAACCTGCATAGTAGTTTCCCTTTTCATTTCCTCCGCTTACACTCAGGTTGTAGTCTTGTGAGAAAGATGGGGAATTGATATTGAAATCCGCTATATCTGTATTCTTGAAAATCAGTTGGTCTCCATAAATAGGATCAGTCATGGTTTCCCATCCTTGGTTGAGCAGGAAAGCCAGATCGTCCGAATATTTCATGGTACTCCATATAGCCTGGCTGTTTTCGTTTCCATTCAGCGGGATTGTCTTGTCATCATCTGCCCAATATTTGTTGCCTGTTCCATAAGGAGTGGCACCAGTCAGACCGGTCAGTGAAGACCATCCTTGTACGGCCGATCCGTCTGGATGTTTCATGTCTCCCGTGTAAGCATTCATGTAACCAGTGCGCATCCAGTAAATGTAATCACGCGCATTCATAAAGTTATAAGAGTTGTGGAAGTAGTTCCAGCCTAGTTTGGCCGAAAGTTCTACACGTGTACTTCCCTCTTTGCCTCGTTTGGTAGTGACTAGTACTACACCGTCATTGGCTCGGGCGCCATAGATGGCGGTGGCGCCGGCATCTTTTAATACTTCCATGGATTCAATATCGGCCGGGTTAATGTCACTTAAAGAACCGCGTACTTGGCCGTCTACCAGGATTAGAGGTGAACCTGAACCGTCAAAATTAGTACCTCCTCGAAGTACCAAGGTAGGAGCTGCTCCCGGATTACCGGAAGTCTGGCTGACGGATAGACCTGCTACGGCTCCTGATAAGGCTTGTGCCGGATTGGAATAAAGTCCTTGTTTTAATGTTTCTTCTTTTACCTTGGAAATGGAGTTGGTTACTTTTGTGCGCAACTGTTTGCCGCCATATCCGGTTACAACAACTTCTTGGAGCATTTCTGAGTCTTCTTTCAATGCTATTTTAAAAGTTGACTTTCCCTTTACGCTTAAAGTTTGTGTCTGATAACCGACAAATGATACTCTGATACTGCCATCATTGGCTACGGAAAGTGTAAAATTACCATCTAAGTCGGTAACTGTACCATTCGTGGTGCCTGTTTCTACAATACTGGCGCCAATAACCGCTTCACCTGTGGCGTCTGTGACCACACCCGTGATTGTTTTCTTTTGTGCCATGGCTCCTATGGAGCATAACAGGCAAAAAAGCATGAATAAGGTTTTCTTCATAGATTTGTTTTTAAAGTTACTGTTTGAAGTTCTATCAGAACTACATTCTTAAATTAAGTTTATATCACATCGCAAATATAGAATATTTTTTATTAAATCAACTTTAATTATAAAATTATTTTTTGATATATGACACAAAATGTATGAAACAGTCAATATTCACGGATAAATAAGCTAAATAAAAGTATATAAAAAGGGATATCTTTTATCTTTTTCCGCCTCAAAGTAGCATAACAGTAGAAATTCAGTAGAAAAATCCTTTTAAAATTCCTTCTTAAATAAAATAAAATACAATCTATTTTCCCTTTATGGACACGGAATAGTTCTGATAGAACTTATCCTATAAAGGAAATCTCTTTATTTTGTTAAATGAATTTTATTTCAGCCTTTGGGGATGAAATAAATTATTTGGTGAAGTATCCTTGTGCAGATAGTGCAGGGAGTGGTTTGTTTATGGGCACATGGGGAAATTTATTCTTTTCATAGTCGATGGTTATACATATATTTATATGGATATGTATGGACTTTGGATGGCAAGTATAACTAAGGTAGCTGAAAATATATCTAATAACGAAGAAACGGAGGTGATATAAACATAGAAGACCATCGTTAAAAAAGGTCAGATGGTCTTCTTGAGTGATGAATCATTAATAAAGCTCTTTATGTACCAATTCCTCAAATAACAGTGCATATTTTGCAACGACTGCTTCGGCGTATTTCTTCCCTTTTCCGGCACTTGCTTTTTTAGGATTGCCTATACCGGTATCTTGCGAAACGTTTTGCCAGTTTCTTGGAATCCATGCCACTTTTTCATTCAGCATTTGCGAAGCGAACTTCTTATAATTTCCATCTCCGGCTTCATCCAGATTTACCAATTCCGGATGATAATGCATCATAACAGAAGTTTCCAATTCATCTGCATGGTCACCCGGTTCATCAAAGTACTCTTTAGCAGGGACAAAGGCAAACCATTCGCTGCTGGCTATCAGGAAGTCGGGATAGTCCAGTGACAAGTCACGTATCATACTTTTGAATGTATTGCCGCCATGTCCGTTGATAATGACCATTTTGCGGTATCCTTGGGCGTATAGAGAGGCAACTATGTCGCTTAAAATCGCTTTCTGCGTTTCATAGCGATAGTGGATGCAGAAATCCAGCCCGCGTTGTCCCGGATTCTGTGAACCGGCAGTGACGTAAGGCAGGACCATGCAACGAATACCGTAATGTGTTTTTGCCATTTTAGCAGCATCTAGTGCGATGTCGTGGCTCAGAATACAGTCTGTCAGATAAGGCAGGTGCAGATTATGCGGTTCGGTAGCCCCCAAGGGAGGAGGACCAAATCATATTTCAATGGTTTTACCTTGCCGTAACAGGTTACGGCAAGGTCTAGTTCTTTATCCATTATTTATAAGACTTTTTAAAGATATGCAGGATTTCTTCGTCTGTAATCGGGCGTGGGTCGAGAGTGAACAGTCCTCCCATCGTATCTCTTGCATTTTGCAGAAATTTGGGGAAATCTTCGGATTGGATGCCAAACTCGCTCAGTTTGATAGAATGTACTTTACATTCTTTTTGCAGTGTAATCAATGCATCAATGAAATCGGACGGACGGTTGCTCTTTTTCTGGGTCATCATTTCAGCCATTTTCATGTAACGTTTTGTACAGTCATGCCGGAAAGTTTCGAAGTATGTCTCAGACAAGGCAATGAGTCCTGCTCCATGAGGAAGTTGTGGATAATAAGCACTCATGGCATGTTCTAATGAATGTTCGGAAGTACAACTGGAAGTGGCCTCCACCATGCCTGCCAAGGTGCTGGCCCAAGCTATTTTGGCGCGTGCCTTCAAATTCTTTCCGTCGGCTACGGCTACTGGCAGATATTTGTAGATCAGACGGATGGCTTCTAAGGCGTAAAGATCACTGATGGGTGTTGCACAATTGGCGATAAAACCTTCTGCGGCATGGAAGAATGCATCGAACCCTTGATAGGCGGTGAGGTGTGGGGGAATGGAAACCATCAGTTCCGGGTCTACAATAGATAAGGTAGGGAAGGTCAGCTGGCAACCGAAGCCTATCTTTTCTTGAGCCGTTTCGTGGGTAATCACTGTCCATGGATCCATTTCCGTTCCGGTTCCGGCGGTGGTAGGGATGGCGATAATGGGAAGTGTTTTGGTTACGGGGCGTCCTTTGCCACTACCCCCTGATACATAATCCCAGTAGTCACCGTCGTTGCAGGCCATAACAGCTATACTTTTGGCGGAGTCGATGGAACTTCCGCCTCCCAGGCCTACTACAAAGTCACATTTTTCTTCCCGGCAGATGGCGGCTGCTTCCATGACGTGTTCTTTGATGGGGTTGGGAAGGATTTTATCGTAAACCAGTGTTTCTACATTATTCAGTCTTAATTGGGCGAGTACTCTTTCCAGATACCCATATTTCCGCATGGAAGTTCCGGATGAGATGACGACTAGTGCCTTTTTCCCCGGTAATTTTTCACTGGATAATTTCTTGATTTCTCCGCAACCAAATACTAATTTGGTAGGGATGTACAAACTAAATACAGGATTTGCTTTCATGTTCTTTCGTATTTAAAGTTTCACTGGTAACAAATGTAGGAAAATAATAGTTTGCTTGTTTAAGTAATTTGTTAAATTTTACATACTGCCGGATTGTATTCGTTTTCTTTAATTCAGTTTGAGATAGATATGTTTTTCCGATTATACTCGAAAAAAACTATCTTTGTGGGAAAAGATTCGAGCATGGACGATAAATGGAAAGCTTTAGAAAAGTATAACCTTTGGGGCGGAAATACGTATCAATTGGGACTGGAACGGAAATCTTATACCGACAAGATTGGCAATTTTGTGGGGACGTTATGTAGAATTTCATATATTCCCCTATAGTTATGCTGAATATTTACAGTTGATGCAGCAACCTGCCGGTCGGGCTTCTTATTGGGCCTATTTACAGAAAGGCGGTTTGCCCGAATTGTACAACTTGCCCACTGTCGAGTCAGAAAAACAATACGTCGCTTCTGTGAAAGATATGATTTTGTTGCGTGATATAAGCCCGTTCGTGATATAAGGTTATTGGATGATATTTTTATTTATTGGTGAATAATGCGGTCCAATCTGTTTTTCCGTTCTATGTGAATAAATAGTTCGGAAAAGAAATGTACCTTTACATTCAATTGAGAAAAGAATGCTACTATGATTAATACATTAACTTCCTTACGGCTCTTTTTTGCACTGATGGTTTTCGGGGCACATTGCTATGTCGTTGATTCCACCTTTTCAACTCATTTCTATAAAGAGGGTTTTGTAGGCGTGAGTTTCTTCTTTATATTGAGTGGTTTTATTATCGCTTATAATTATCAGCAGAAGCTGGTGGAGCGGAAAGTGTCGAAACGCCAGTTTTGGGTGGCACGAATCGCCCGTATCTATCCATTGCATATAGCGACCTTGCTGGGAGTAGCCGTGATAGGTAATCTATTAAACCCGATGGGTTGGGGGGAAGGATTGAAACATTTTATTCCTGCGCTGTTCCTTTTGCACCCTTTTGTTCCCCGGATGGATTACTTTTTTTATTTCGACAGTCCTTCCTGGAGTTTGGGATGTGAACAGTTGTTTTATTTCTTGTTTCCGTTTTTAGCGTTGTTTTTTGCTAAAAAACAGAAGTTGATAGGAGCGCTTTTAGTATGCGCTGTGGTAGTCCCTGTTTTGATGTCAATGACGGATGAGGCGAACATCCGTGGTTATTGGTATGTGAATCCGTTGGCACGTTTCCCCGATTTTCTGGTAGGAATGTTGCTTTATCGGGTTTATGAATGGTGCCGTTCCAAAAAGCTGTCTTTCTCTACAGCGTCATTGCTCGAAGTAGGGGCGGTATGTATCTTCCTGCTGTTTTATATGTTTTCGGCGGATTTGGTGCCGAAAGTTTATCGGTACTCCTGTTATTATTGGATGCCGATTTCGTTGGTTCTGTTGATATTCTCTTTGCAGAAAGGATTCCTTTCCCGTATTCTATCCAATAAATATCTGGTCATAGGCGGTGATATCAGTTATAGCTTTTATCTGATTCATTTGTGGATACTGTTTGCTTATGTGCAGTTGGCGCAAACATACGATTGGCATATCAGTCTGTATATCAGTATTCCGCTTATCTTTGCAGTCACTATCGGGCTGAGCCTGCTTTCTTATTATTATTTTGAGAAACCGGCTAACCGCTGGGTAAAACGAATTTTAAACAAACAATAATAACTGGTTCATGGAAAAACAATTATCAGAAAAACTGCCACGCGTTGAGGTGGTGGATGCTTTACGGGGATTTGCAGTCATGGCAATTCTTTTAGTGCATAGTTTGGAACATTTCATCTTTCCGGTTTATCCGGTAGACCAGCCTGCATGGCTGAATATACTGAATGACGGGGTATTCAATGTTACATTTACTTTATTGGCTGGAAAATCGTATGCCATTTTTGCTTTGCTGTTTGGATTTACATTTTATATTCAGTCGGCTAACCAGCAGCGTAAAGGAAAAGATTTTGGTTATCGTTTTCTGTGGCGTTTGCTGTTATTGGTAGCTTTTGCTACGCTGAATGCAGCTTTTTTTCCGGCAGGAGATGTGTTGTTGCTGTTCTCAGTAGTGGGAATCGTATTGTTCGTGGTGCGTAAGTGGAGTGACTGTGCCATACTTGTTACAGCTATTTTGTTTCTATTGCAGCCCGTTGAGTGGTATCATTATATAGTAGGTCTGTTTGATCCTTCTCATACTTTGCCCGATTGGGGAGTGGGCGCGATGTATAAAGAAGTGGCGGAATATACCAAAGAGGGGAACTTGTGGGAGTTTTTGGGTAAGAATATGACCTTTGGTCAGAAAGCCAGTTTATATTGGGCTTTTGGAGCAGGACGTTTCTGGCAGACTGCCGGCTTGTTCTTGATGGGGTTGTATATCGGACGCAAACAATTATTTGTAACTTCCGAAAAACATACTCGTTTTTGGGTGAAGGCTCTTATCATTTCCGCTATCGCTTTTGCTCCGCTTTTCCAACTGAAAGAGCTGATTATGGCTAGTGACAGTGAGCTCATTCGCCAGACTGCCGGAACGGCTTTTGATATGTGGCAGAAGTTTGCTTTTACATTTGTGCTGGTTGCCTCTTTTGTGTTGCTTTATCAACGGAACAGATTCAAGGATTTTGTATCAAATCTTCGTTATTATGGTAAGATGAGTCTGACTAATTATATCACCCAGTCTATTGCCGGAGCTATTATTTATTTTCCCTTCGGACTTTATCTGGCTCCGTATTGTGGGTATACGTTGAGCTTGTTTATTGGTTTTGTACTCTTTTTGTTGCAAGTACAGTTCTGCAAGTGGTGGTTGAAAGGACACAAGCAGGGACCGTTAGAGAGTATTTGGCATAAATGGACCTGGATGTGTTCCAAAAAATGAGGAACTCTGACAGGAGTTGCATATGCTATACAGAAGAGAGGAAAAGGCAAATTACTTTTTGCCTTTTCCTCTCTTCTGTATAGGGACTGATTCTTGTTTCCCAAGTTTCCCGAATATCATAAAAAGGATATCAGTTCAGGATTATAATCAATTGTTTTTGCCTTCTATCTGAATTTGAATAGCTTGTCCTGTACGTTGCAGACATTCTATAAAAATAGAAAGATGATTGGTTTTCTGCATCAACTCACATATAATTTCCTTTTCTTCTGTGCACCAAGGTTCATAAGCACGTGGGAAAGTTTCACGTTGCTTACGGATATAAGGTGGAAGGACTGTTTTCTGAATACCTAACTTTTGGACTTTTTGTTTTATACGGCAAATATCTTCTTCTGTACAATCATTAAAAGATTCTTTTGTAAAGAACCCCGGATGTTTTTGGTCAATGCCAAGATTGATTATAGTCTTAGATAGGGATTGAAAGGTTTTCTCTCTGCTTTCTAGTTCTTTTATTAGATTGTTGATGTATTCATCGGCTTGAAAAGATGATACAATGATGGAACATTCGTGGCGAGAGTATTCTTTGTGGCGATTGGCAGACAACCAGTTGAAAGAGCCTTCGATTAATGTATGGTTATCAATAGCCAACGATTTATTGTGGATACCTTTTACTTCAATGAGGGTTACACCACTTTCTATCAATGCGTTCCGTCCATCCTTGGCATGACTGAGTAAATGTTTATTTTTCATATCATAATCTAGGGACGAATCGGTGTAGATTGTGACATCAACTCCTCGTTGTACCGTATGCCGTATCAACGGAATCAGCTGGTCGTTTTCTATGGCATGGATAGATATGAATGGAGATACAATCAGCAGGCGGCGTCTTGCTTTCTCAAAAGCCTGACGAAGAGTCTGAACATGCTCTTCTGTGGTGGACAGACGAAGGGTGGGGTGGTAGGTGCACAGTGGGATTTCCTGTTGGTAAATAAAGTTGTTGGAAATCTCGTTGGATGGAGCATCGAAAAGCCATTTAGCCATATTCCCTGCCGGAGTATTTTCTTCCGGATGGAAAATATTCATGTTGCCAAAAACAATGAAATGATGCTGGGCGCGTGATATCGCTACATTGAGCATATTGTATTTTCCATCACGCTCCATAAAAAGAGAATGGTCTTCAGGAGAGTTGACTGTTGAAAAAAGAACAATCGGACATTGGGCACCTTGCAGGGAATGTACTGTGCCGATGATCATCTCTTTATATTTCTCATTTCCTGATATTTTTTGTATTTGATGCCGTATTTCGGCCTCTTGGGCTTTGAAAGGAGTTACTACGGCTACAATTTCATGAATAGGCTTTTTATAGGTCTTTTCCAAATTATCTTTCTCCAGCTCCAGCCAACAGACAATGGCTTCCGCTTCAGCCCGGTTGAGGCGGCTTCCTGTTTTTCCGGGGCTGCTGTAACTGTTGATGTGTACATATCCTTTAGAGGGGAGGGACTTGTATTTTACTTCGTTACCTTTTTTAGGAAGTAACCTGCCGTGGTAAACATAATCATTGCAATAAGCAATAATGGAATCTACGCATCGTCTGTGTTCGGTCAGAAAAGCTCCTTTTTCACCTTTTACTGTAAAATTACAGGCTGAATTCAACTTGCAAATGCAACAGAATTCTGATTAATAATTTGTTTAAATTT
>ERZ779978.510-NODE-510-length-13596-cov-2.16904_pt1 | contig 13596 bp, 12 predicted proteins | sample MGYA00511938_ERZ779978 | MGnify/ENA primary metagenome ERZ779978 (study PRJEB29588, sample SAMEA2153557) | human gut metagenome | biome: human gut; feature: human-associated habitat; material: faeces | place: Denmark | collected 2008/2010 ...
AATAAAAAACGAAAATGTAAAGATTTATTATCTTTTTTATTTTTTCCGGAAAAAAAGAAATCACCTTTTGAGATAATATCTTGTAGCATAAAGGCATAAAATCATTCAGATTGATAATCAAGTAAAAACTCGCTTGATTGCGATTCAAAAACCGCTTGAAAAGCACTCGGAAAGCACCTGTTTTTACCCCGAAAACCGCTTGATTTCAATTAACGTTTCTATATAATCCAACTCAACATTCAGTGATATCTGAGGCATTTGGATTTTTAACTTTTCGTTATTCACTATTCACTTAAATGTTTTTTATTTAAATAATGTCCGATACTTCTCAAAATAATAAACGCATAGCAAAAAATACACTCTTGCTGTATGTACGCATGCTGCTTCTGATGGTTATAAGCCTATATACAAGTCGTGTAGTCCTTAATGCATTAGGTGTAGATGATTATGGTATATATAATGTTGTTGGTGGTATAGTGGTTCTCTTGGCATTCTTAAATAATGCGATGGCTGGCAGCACACAGCGCTTCCTGAATTTTGAAATGGGAACGCAAGACAGCGATGCTTTACGGAGAGTGTTTTCAACCAGTATCCATATTCACATAATAGTTGCATTAGTAGTCTTAATCCTTGGTGAGACAATAGGATTGTGGTTCCTGAATACTCATATGAACATTCCCGACCCACGTATTTCAGCAGCTAATTATGTTTACCAGTTTTCGCTTATAACGTGTGTTGCAAATTTTCTTTCAGTACCGTTTAATGCGACAATTATTGCACATGAGAGGATGTCCGCGTTCGCCTATATTTCAATACTTGAAGGCGTATTAAAGCTTTCCGTTTCTATTGCCGTTTATTATGCGTCATTTGATAAACTTATATTTTATGGCTCTTTGATGCTGTTAGTCGGATTAATCAATAACAGTTGTTATGCAACGTATGCTTTCAGGTGTTTTGCTGAATGTAGAGGCGTTTCGAGGCACATAAATAAAGGCAAGATGCGCGAGATGCTTTCATTCTCGGGGTGGACAATTTTCGGTAATCTTGGGTATATTCTGCATACGCAAGGCATAGCAATAATAATAAACATGTTTTTCACCGTGGCGGTGAATGCCGCCCAAGGCATAGCAAACCAGGTGAATGGGGTTGTCCAGCAGTTCCTGAGCAATTTCTTACTCGCATTAAATCCACAATTGGTGAAGAGTTATGCAGCAGGAGACATTGAGGCCATGCACAAGCTTATTATCCGTGGTTGTAAGTTCGCATTCTGTCTTGTTGCTTTTTTTGTAGTGCCGTTAGTTTTGGAGACACCGACAATACTTCAGACATGGTTGGGCGTCGTCCCTGAGTATACAGTTGTTTTTGTACGTATGGTGTTACTAATACTGTTGGTTAATTCTTTATCTGGAATATTTTCAACATCAAAAGGCGCTACTGGGAATATAAAGATATATCAGATTACTTTGACAATAATAGGAGCATTTCATGTCCCGTTGGCTTGGGGCGCTTTTGCATTGGGATACGGACCGGAGTATGCCATGTATGTGTATCTGGCTATTGTAATAATATTGCAGGTAGTAAGGGCTTGGTTTGTCTGCAATTCCTTGAATTTGTCCAAACGTCGACTTTTTTCAGAAGTAGTGTTGCGTTGTTTCTTGGTCCTTTTAATAGGTTCCGTATTACCGGTATTATTACATTTTTACCTTCCTGTATCTTTGGTGTCCTCAATTATAATATGCATTATAGGAATGTTTTCTATTGCTATTGCCTCGTTGCTAATAGCTTTGACGCCACATGAACGTCAAGTAGTGCATGCTTATTTTGAAAAAATAATTAAACGGCATGGAAGATGACTTAGGTGCTTTATATTAGAAACAAAAATATTATCGAGAAAATATATTTATTATGAAAATCTTACTTCTTGGCGGTACTGGGGCAATGGGCATACCGTTGAGCAGAATGCTATTGGAAAATGGACATGATGTTACTATTACATCTCGCAGAAACTTAAATGATAATGGGGTTGTTGTTGTTAAAGGTAATGCACTGGAGCTTGATTTTGTCTCTCAATTAATGCAAACACATTATGATGTGGTTATTGATTTCATGGTTCGTACTGAAAAAGGGACAAAAGAAGTGATGAATATTATACTGCCATCATGTGGACAATACATATTCATGTCTTCATCACGGGTTTTTGCTCCGATTGACATGGAGAAAGGTGAGCGGATAACAGAAGGGTCTCCGCGACTTTTAGACGTCTGTAAAGACATACAATATGTTGAAAGTAATGAATATGCCATTGAAAAGGCAAGGGAAGAGAATTTGTTTTTTAAATCAGAATATAAGAATTGGACCATAGTACGTCCAACATTGACTTATAATACACACCGACTGCAGTTTGCCTATGGAGAGAAAGAAGATTGGCTATTTAGAGTTTTGAACGGGCAAAGTATAGTTTTTCCTAAAGACATGGAAAACGTGAAGACTGCAATGGTGCATGGAAACGACGTGGCTAAAGTTATTTTTAAACTGATAGGAAATAAAAAAGCATTAGGCGTTTCCGTCAATGTTGTTTCCGAAGAGTTTAAGACTTGGGGGGAAATATTTAGCATCTATAAGAAAGTCATTGAAAAGCATACAGGCAAAAAAGTAAATGTCGTATATGTTGAAGAAGCTCTTGATTTGGCAAATATAATAGGGAACTATTATCAGGTTAAATATGCTCGTTCAATTGATAGATGTTTTTCAAATAGGAAGTTGAAAAATATTATTGATGATATAGAATTTACCCCAATGGAAGAAGGACTGTCCCATTGTCTGGACGCTTTTTTAGAAGATCCTCGTTTCCTTTCAATTAATTGGAGAAATCAGGCTTGTTATGACAAGATTTGTAAGGAATGGACTCCACTTAACTTTATGCCTTCAAGAAAAGTAGTCTTTTCTTATTTATGCTGCCGTTGTCGTTTGGAATGGATCCTCAAAATATTGCATGGATTAAAACGAATGTTGATAAAATAATTTTAACTAATAAAAACAAGATGAATTATACAGTAGAAAAGCATACGCAGATTTTAATAGCCTTGCTGAAGGCTCATAATATAAAGAAAGTCATAGCAAGCCCAGGTGCTACTAATGTTTGCTTTGTGGGAAGTATTCAAAGTGATCCATATTTTGAGATATACAGTTCGGTCGACGAACGTTCTGCAGCATATATGGCATGTGGCATGGCTGCTGCAAGTGGCGAACCGGTCGTATTGACATGCACAGGCTCGACGGCGTCACGTAATTATATACCGGGACTGACAGAGGCTTATTATAGAAAACTTCCGGTACTTGCCATAACTTCATCCCAACATTTCGGACGTGTAGGACAGTATGTACCTCAGGTAATAGACAGAAGCTCTCCATTGGCAGACATAACAATGGAAAGTGTTCAAGTGGATTGTGTTTATACAGAAGAAGACGAATGGGCCTGTGGACTGAATATTAATAGGGCGTTGCTGACTCTGCGTAAGAATGGAGGAGGACCGGCACATATAAATCTGCGAACAACGTACAATCGAGAATTTTCTGTCCAAACATTGCCCAAGGTAAAAATGATTACGCATATATCAGATTTGAAAGACATGCCTTCTTTGAACGGTTTCTATCATATTGCTATTTTGGTTGGAGTGCATGATAAGTGGTCTGATGAATTGAAAACTGCTGTTGAAGATTTCTGTGGTGTATATAATGCCGTAGTTATACGTAATCATGCCAGCAATTATACTGGTGAATACGGATATAATCCAGACCTTATAAATAACATGAAGCAATATGTATCTCAGACGGAAAAGGCAGATTTGGTGATATATATAGGTTCTGTGTCAAGGTATGTTTCTGGTATGAGTGAAAAAGCTATGTGGAGGGTTAATCCGGATGGTGTAATCCGTGACCCTGAAAAGAAACTGACCCATGTTTTTGCAATGGAAGAAGTAGACTTCTTCAGGTATTATGCGGATTTGAATATAGGCAAGAAAAATAACAGCTATGCAAAGCAATGGCAGGATGAAACGAATGGAATTTTGGAAAAGATCCCTGAACTCCCGTTCTGTAATGTATGGATAGCTGAGATGTTAAGCAAGAATTTGCCTAAACATAGCGTATTCCACCTATCAGGTTCAAATACAGCCCGTGCATGGAATTTCTTTCCTATATCTAATACAATAGAGTGCTATTCTAATGATGGTGTGATGGGAATAGATGGTCAGGTATCTGCCCTTGTTGGCGAATCATTAGTTAATCCTGATAAACTTCATTTTGGTGCAGTTGGCGACCTGACATTCTTTTATGATATGAACTCGCTGGGTAACCGTCACATAAAAAATAATATCCGACTGCTTGTCGTAAATAATGGCAAGGGTGCGGAGTTTAAGATATATACTCATCCTGCTGCTCATTTTGGTGAAGAAGCTGATAAATATATGGCCGCAGCTGGGCATTATGGTAACAAGTCTCATGAATTGGTGAAACATTATGCAGAAGATTTAGGTTTTGAATATCTTACTGCATCGACAAAGGATGAATTCCTTGAAGTTATGAAACGTTTTACCACACCACAATTGACAGAACATTCAATGGTTTTTGAAGTTTTCACTAATAGTAAGGATGAAAGTGATGGAATTTTCGCAATGAACCACATTGTATCGGATCTTTCTAGTAAGGCTAAAGAGTCGACAAAGGACATGATAAAGGCCGTTGTAGGGGAAAGAGGTTTGAAAAAAATAAAAGGTTTACTGGGAAAATGATATACTGACGGTGTTTCATATGGACAATTATAGGAAAACATTTTATCATTTATTTTATGATAATGGCTTCCGAGTATTGTTCTTAACTTTATCATTTATTTCATGACGAAAAGATGTGCTTAGTTTAGTAAAGTGCATATAGGTGTTAATTTAAAAAATAATATGTTTTTACATGCAAATGAATAGTTATGAAAATAGGAATATTAACACTACCATTTAATAACAATTATGGTGGATATTTACAAGCTTATGCCTTAATGACCATTTTAAAAAAAATGGGTCATGAACCCACACTTATTTTACGACGACATAACAAAATAAATCATTCTATTTTATTTCATGTAGTTTATTTTATAAAATCAATAATAAGAAGTCTTTATGATTTTAAATATTATCCTTTAATATTTCATACTGAAAATAATTTTTTCCTTCGTGGAAGAAAAATGATAACATTTTTCCATAGATATATGCAGCCACAAACTTCTTTTATATACTCAACAGAAGAACTTCGTTGTGTTTGTGCAGATAAATTTGATGCTTATATTGTTGGTAGTGATCAGGTGTGGAGACCAATATATGTACCAAGTATAGAAAATTTCTTTTTGGATTTTACAAAAGGTTTTAGCGCTCGTCGTATTGCATATGCAGCATCATTTGGTTGTTCAAAACCGGAATATACAGATCATCAAAAAGAAATATGTGGTATTTTAATTTCTGATTTTGATGCGGTGTCATTTAGAGAAAAAACAGGTTTGGATATTATTTCTAAATTTAAGTGGAATGTTCCCAATAAGGCAGTTGTACTTGATCCGACAATGTTATTATCTAAAGAAGAATATTTTTCCCTACTTCCCCCTAAAAAAAGTAAAGCAAAGAATAAAGTTTTTTGTTATATTTTGGATGATAATAACGAAGTTAATAAAATAATAAATTGTTTGTGTTCTGTTTCCGATAAAGAAAGATTTGATTTCTTTAACTTACAAATGCGAAAAAATTATTATTCAGAAATTCCATCGATTGAAGATTGGTTGACCGGAATACGTGATGCAGAATATATTGTAACTGATTCCTTTCATGGAATGGTATTTTCTATTATTTTTAATAAACCGTTCTTTATCTATGGCAATTTAGGAAGAGGCGTGGATAGATTTAATGATTTGTTAAATGATTTAGGTTTAGAAAATAGGATGGTTTATAATTATAGTGATTTAAAATGTGCTTTTGAGCAGGAAATAAATTGGTCAATAGTTAATAGAAAAAAAGAAGAACTAAAGAAAATATCTATTGAATTTTTAAATCAGGCTTTGTCATAAGATGTAAATTTCTTTTGAAATTTGTGTCAATTTAGTTTTGATTCCTATTTATATTATTCAATGGAGGTTATGGCCTGTCTGTATTTTTATTATCATAAGTGAGTGCATTAATTATTAGAAAATAAAATTTAGCAGTTCTACAAAATTATGAAATATTTGATATGTCAAGATTGGAAAAATACATCGGGTAATCACGCTGGAATGTTATATTTGTGCAATAAGATGCAAGAATTGTATCCAAATGAGATAAGAGTTTTTTGTATAGATGATTACCGTTCTTTATTTCGTTCTTCCAATAGATTCATAAATCACTTTTTTAAAGTCCCCAAAGCATTGTCTTTGTATAAAAGACGAAAATATGAAATTAAAGATGAGTTAGTAAAATGCTTGAAATCAGGGGACGAGGTGGTATTAATGGAATATTTGGAATTATTATATCCTATTAATGATTTGGCCAATAGTATTAAAGATAAATTTCCTGATGTAAAATTATCAGCAATCATTCATCTTGTACCTGAGAAATTAGATAAAGCATTCCCTAAAGAAATATTTGATATTTGGTTACAACCAATTGATAGAATTATTACATTCGGATCATCGTTAACGAAATATTTGATACATAGAGGAGTAAGTCCTGAAAAAATTCATACATCATTTCATTATGTGGATGATTATTATGTTCTTAATTCTGTTGATGATAAACCTTATAATAATAGAATAAAAGTGTTAGCAATGGGAAATCAGATGAGGAATATAGAACTATTGAAAAACGTTGTAGAAGGTAATCCAAATATAGATTTTATTATTTGTCAAGGTGTATCAGATATGTCAAGAGAATTCAGTGGTAAGACAAATGTAAAATTAATTCCATATGTAAATGAATATGAATTAAAAGATTACATGTTAAAATCTGATATTTCTTTAAATGTAATGAAAGATACTATTGGGAGTAATGTAATTGTTACTTCTTTAGGAATGGGAATGGCTATGATTTGTAGTGATGTAGGAAGTATTAGAGATTATTGTTCCGATTCTAATACAATTTTTTGTAAAAATACTATTGATGATTTTTCTTATGCAATAAATAAGCTGTCAAAAGATAACAACTGTTTAAGCAAAATGAAGAAAGCATCATTAGAAAGTGTAGATAAATTATCAATTAAAAATTTTATAAATAATATTTTCTAATATCACTAAAAAATTCATTTGAAATAATGAACGATTTTTTGCCAATTTATACTTCAAATTATGTGCAGATTATAACAATAATCTGGTTTTAAAGTTGTCATTTCGATAGTGTTGTGAATTAGTTACCTACATATTACCATATAGATTAAAATGGATATATTTGGTTCAATTTATTCATCTGCTAAGAAAAATCATTAAATACTTAATAAATAATGTCTCCATTTTTACATATTTTATTGTATATAATATTGATATCTGTGTTTTACTCTTTTAGTAAAAATATTATAAATATTAAATACAGAAATTCATTTTGGATTATTGCTCTTATACCAATTCTAACCTATTCGCTGATTGAAGGATGTCGATATGGAAGGGGAGTGGATTATTTTTCTTACGCTTATAGATTTGAACATATTAACCCTTTAGATGAGCCACAGATTATTTTTCTTGGTTTAATGAATTTCTTGGATTTTATTGGATTTGATTCTGTTGGTGCATTTATAACATATTCTTTTTTATTTATTCTAGGAACATTTTTTTTTATAAAAAATACATATAAATATGATGAAGCTCAATGGATTTATTTTTTTGCATTATTGGCAATGACTTTACGAGCTGAGTCTATGATCCGTCAATTTGTTGCTCAGCCATTTATTTTTGCATCAATACCATTTATATTCAGACGAAAATGGCTTCCTGCCGCATTATTAATTTTAGTGGCAATCAACATTCATACTGGAGTTATTATTCAAGTACCTTTAATTATCTGTTCATATTTCCTTATTAAGAAAACATTAAATTGGAAGTTATGGGTAATTATGTTATTCATTGTATATTATGTATTGCCTACCGGAATATTGGTTCCAGTTTTTACAAATATATTGTCTGCATTGCATTTGGATGGTTTAATAGCTTCTGAACATGTGATGCATTATATTGAGAATTCTGATAGATGGTTAGGTGAGGGCTCCATATTAGAGGCTGCAGAACAAAGTATTTTTACAATGACACTTCAATTTTTGTTTGAAGTATCTGTAATTTATTCATCATATAAATTATTAATGAAATATCCAAATCAGAAAGTTTTGTTTGCATATAACATTACTGTTGTTGGATTTATTTTATGTCGTTTGTTTCATGGTTATGAAATATTTACTAGGATGATGGGACAGATGGATCTTTATTGGTTTATACCTGTTGGATATTCTTTCATTATCTTATTTAAAGATAAGATTTCTTCCGATTTCAGATTAAAAGAATTGTTAAAAATAAAGATGGCGTTATTTCTATTATGTTTTTATCAATTTATGTATTGGTCACGTTTTATTTTTTTTAATCCGGAGGCAATGTTTTATTGGGATAAAGTAAGTTCTTAATATATAAAATTATTAACAATGTTAAATAAAATCATAAGGAAATTTTATAAATTATATTATACTTCTTCATCTAATAGGTACATTAAATATCTTCATAGAAACAGGATAAGAATAGGAAAAGGATGTATTATTCTTGATCCAAAGAAGATCCAAATCGACATAACTCGTCCTGAACTATTAGAGATTGGGGATAATGTTTTTCTTCATAGAGGTACCATAATTTTAACTCATGATTGGGCTTCATGGTGTTTTATTAATAGTCATCATGATTTTATACCAAGTCATGGTAAAATTAAAATCGGTAATAATGTTTGGCTTGGGGAAAATGTAACAATATTAAAAAACGTAACTATAGGGAACAATGTTATTATTGGAATAGGATCAGTTGTGACTAAAGATATTCCTTCAAATAGTATAGCCGTAGGAGTTCCTGCTAAGGTTATTGGCACTTATGATGATTATTATAAAAAAAGAAAATCCCAATATATAGAGGAATGTTTTGAGTATGCTAACAGCATATTAGATACAGGAAGAGAATTAAAGGAAGATGATTTCTATGATGATTATCCAATATTTGTAAATGGAAGTAATTTTAAAGATTACAATTATCCATATCATAATATTTTTAATGATGAGCAATTTGGAATATGGAAAATAAATCATGAATCATTATTCAATGGATTTAAAGAGTTTGTAAATGCCGTTAAAGAAAGAAGACATGAATAAAATACCGAAAGTAAGCATAATCGTTCCCATATATAACGTTGAAAAATATCTTGACCGCTGCATACAATCACTAGTCAACCAAACACTAAATGACATTGAAATAATATTAGTTGATGATGGTTCACCAGACAATTGCCCCTCTATGTGTGATGAATATGCACAAAAAGATAATAGAATAAAAGTAATACATAAGCAAAATGCAGGGCTTGGTTATGCACGTAATTCTGGTCTTGAAATTGCCACTGGGAAATATGTGGCTTTTGTAGATTCGGATGATTATGTTGATACATCGATGTACGAAGCTCTATATAAAAGAGCAGAAACAATAAATGTTGATGTTGTTTATTGTGGATTTAATACGGAAGTTTCAAAAAATAAGTGGCGTGAAAGTAAAGAGGTTAATAAAGACCAATTATGGGAGGGTAACAATGTAAAAGAGTTTATGTATAATATGATTGCTTCTGGGAAAGGTGTGAGACAAGAACGATTATACCAGATGTCAGTATGGCATGCTATTTATAGAAGAGATATTATTGTTAATCATAATATACTTTTTCCGTCAGAACGAGATGTCGTATCTGAAGATATTCCATTTCAGGTTGACTTCCTTAAAAATTCAAATAGAATTTTATATTTGAAAGAGCATTATTATTATTATTGTTTAAATGGAACCTCTTTGACTGCTACATTTAAAAAAGAGAAGTTCTATGGTTATAATAAGTTACGTGAATGTTTATTGTCTAAAATAAATGAAATGGAATACAGACAAAGAGTCAACAGATTATATATAGGTTACTGCCGTTCATATTGCTTTGACTTATTTTCTTCAAATATTTTTGATAAAAATAAATTGTATAAATTAGTCTTTGATGATCCTACTTTCAAAAAGGTGAGATATGAATTCAGTCCTTCATTTTTACCAATACACACACAGATTATGTATACTCTTATGTCTAACAAAACGTTACTATTTTTGTTGGTGTATATAAAATTTTCGCGCAGATTTAGAGATAATAAAATATGATTCAGTCAAGAGAAGATTTAAGATATTATTTATTAGAAGACTTAAAAAGATTTAATAATAAACCAAGTCTAAAAGATAGAATTCTACACAATGAAGTTTGGTATATATATCATTACATCAGACATTTAAGATATGTCGAATATTATAAAAATACTAAACGTTCAAAAATATTATTTTTATATCATTGGTTTAAATATAAACGTTTAGGTTTTAAACTTCGCTTTACTATATATCCTAATACTGTCGGTCCAGGATTTAGAATATATCATACAGGAGACTTTGTTCATATTAAACCAACATGCAAAATAGGTAAAAATTGCACTATATTGCCTGGTGTGGTCTTTGGTAATAAATATAAAGATGAAGACAATAGCATTGTTGAAGTTGGGGACAACTGCTATTTTGGACTTGGCGTTAAAATTTTTGGTCAAGTAAAAATTGGTAATAATGTAACAATTGGTGCAAATGCAGTTATTACCAAAGATATTCCAGATAATGCTATTGTTGGAGGCATACCTGCAAAAATAATTAGATTTAAGCAATAAAATGATAAAAACATTAATCATAGCAACCTCTCACAAAACCCGCGGTGGTATAACATCCGTGGTTAATGCACATAAAAAAGGCAAGCAGTGGCAAGAATATCATTGCAAATGGATAGAAACACATATAGACAAGGGTGCCGGATGGAAGATATTGTATCTGATAAAAGGCTGGCTCACGTTTATATGTTTGCTTCCGTTTTGTAAATTGGTGCACATACACATGAGTGAACCACCTTCAGCTATAAGGAAATGTCTGTTTATGCCTTTTGCTAAACTGTTTGGTAAGAAAGTAATTGTGCACTTTCATGCTTTTTCGCCAGATACAACAATTAACAGCAAACATAAAGGCGTGTACAAATATCTGTTTGGTAAAGCTGATTGCGTGATAGTGTTATCGCAATTATGGAAGAAGTATGTTAATGACGCTTTTGATTTAGGAGACAAAGTAAGAGTTGTTTATAATCCATGTACATCAGAGGTGTCATACAAGACATATCAGAAGAAAAAACAGATATTATATGCAGGAACAGTAAATGCCAGAAAAGGATATGCCGATATGATAAAAGCATTTGCCAAAATAGCAAATAAATATCCTGACTGGAAAATAGTTTTTGCCGGAAATGGTGAAGTTAAGCAAGGCGAAGAACTGGCTAAAAGCTTAGGAATAGAAAGTCAAACCGTATTCTTAGGCTGGGTTAGCGGTGATGCAAAAGACAAGGCTTTTAAAGAATCAGAGATTTTCTGTCTGCCTAGTTATGCAGAAGGGTTCCCAATGGCTGTACTTGACGCATGGGCTTACGGACTACCAGTGATAACAACTCCAGTAGGCGGCATTCCTGACATCGCTGTAGATGGTGAAAACATGCTGCTATTTAATGCCGGAGACATAGATAAATTGGCAGAAAACATGCAAAGGCTTATTGACAACAATGAGTTAAGAAACAAGATTATAAAAGAATCTGTAAACCTTGCCAATACAACATTTAACATTGATACAATAAATAATCAAATTGGCAACTTGTATCAAGAAATGATTGGATGAACAAGTTATTTTAAGTAAGAATAAATTTGTTCTTGTATCTTTTCTAATTGTTCTTCCTCTAAAAGGAAATAAGGCACAGGCTGTTTGTTGCCTTTTAGATAAAAGAAAAGATGCCTAATGCCGGGAGCCTCAGGATAGGTATAGGCTTCAATCTTTGTTACTGGTATATCAAGCGAATTTAATTGACAGATAAGGTCCTTACGCTGTTTGGCATCAAGACCTACATACGCATTATATACTTTATCGATGTAGAACTTTTTCATGTTGTGTGAGACTTTGACAGAGTTTCGTGCTTGTGCTTGGCTACGAAATAAATTCTAATGGCTGTTTGGATTTAAAAACGCTGCTTTTTGAATTTTATTGTCATCACACGACATATCTTCACTTTCAAGTTTCGCAAATACGAAGCTTGAACAGATATCTTATTATTAATCACGACGTTACATTAGGACACACCGTGGTATGTCCCTACAGTCAGAGGGATAAAATATAAAACTAGAATAGCATAACAAATAAACACTATGATAAGACTAAAGACGCTCTCTATACAGGAGAGCAGAGACGCACTTGGCAAGTTGCCTGAAGGCAAACTGCTGATAAACACAATTAACGCTCACTCTTATAACACAGCCCTGAAAGACAAGCTGTTTGCAGAGGCCCTGACAAAAGGCGACGTGCTTATTCCTGACGGAGTGAGCATAGTGAAGGCATGCAAATGGCTGAAGGCTAAGTCGCAGCCAAAAGAACGCATAGCCGGTTGGGATTTGTTCGTTTTTGAGATGGACAAGCTGAACAGTAAAGGGGGTAAGTGTTTCTTTATGGGCAGCAGCGAAAAGGTGTTGAGCCTGATAAGGAGAAGGGCAGCCGTGGACTATCCTAACATAACAGTGGAGACGTATTCGCCTCCATATAAGCCGGAGTTCAGCAAGGAAGACAATGAAGCGATAATAGCGGCAATAAACAAGGCAAATCCAGACTTGCTGTGGATAGGTATGACTGCACCTAAGCAGGAGAAATGGACTTACTCACATTGGAACGAGCTTGACATACACTGCCATGTGGGAACTATTGGTGCGGTGTTCGCTTTCTTTGCGGGCACAGTGGCACGTGCGCCGATGTGGTGGCAGGAGCATGGACTGGAATGGGCTTACAGGCTGCTGAAAGAGCCTAAAAGAATGTGGAGAAGGTATATTATTGGTAATGCTTTGTTTTTGTGGAATATTGCAACCAAAGGGTAAAATTTATAATTTGACTTGATTGCAGATAGGTTTTTAAAAGGTGGCATATTGGCTTGTAAAACATGGCCTTTTGCAACGAAAAAGACGGCCTTTCGGAATGCGAAAGGCCGTCTTTTGTTTTTGTACCGGTTTTTGGTTGGCATGCCGGTTGGGTGATAGTGTTTTATCGATGTTTGTGCCTGTCATGGGCGGTGATTGCCGGGCGTGCCGCTGGTGTTGTTGGCTGTTATCTCTTTTTGCCTACCTTGTTTATCCATTCGGCGATGTCTTTGAGGACTTCGGGCGCGATGGTTTCTTCAATCTGTCCGTATTCGATGGCGAGGCCGGTGGTGCATGTCTGGAACAGGTGGTTGA
>ERZ779978.536-NODE-536-length-12994-cov-3.11508_pt1 | contig 12994 bp, 10 predicted proteins | sample MGYA00511938_ERZ779978 | MGnify/ENA primary metagenome ERZ779978 (study PRJEB29588, sample SAMEA2153557) | human gut metagenome | biome: human gut; feature: human-associated habitat; material: faeces | place: Denmark | collected 2008/2010 ...
TACAGCCTATTATAAGCAATGCCTTATAAACAACTGCTGTCTTAGGCGGTTTTACCTTTACTATCTGTTCTACTGCTACATCAAACATAAAACTACTCCTATCTTGTAATACTTCCAATTAATCAAAGTAATTAATTTTCTTCTTAGTGCCTGCAGCCGCCTTAACCTTTACATCTGGTATCTCATAGTCTTCTATATCAATTATATCCTTGCTTTCGTCGCACATTATAAGTAATTTAGCAATCATTTTAAGCTTTTCTTTCATTCCGAAGCTTCCACCAACGCTATAAGCTGTGCCATTTACTTCATATATGTTCATTAATGAGAAATATACCGGTCTGTCTTCTTTAGCAACATCTGTATAATCTTTAACATCAATACATAATAAAGCATCTGCTGCTTCCTCTAACTTGTCTGGGTGCTTAGCTATAACAGAACTGCATATTGTTCCAAGCATATCTGTCTGGTTCTGCGCGTATTCATTACCATATACGCTGAATTTCACAAGTGCTCCACTTCCCTTGCCGCCAGCAGAAGAACCACCTCTGACCTTTACCGCTGGAAGTTCAACCTGTTCTGAGCTGAATATCTCTGGGCTTTCACCACATATATTAAGCAGAAGTGCCATTTTCTTTAACTTGTCTACTACTGAATATGATGTTCCAACGCATATATGGCTTCCATTAGCGAATTCAAAGAATTCACAACTTCTGAAATATGTAGGCATATCTGCCTTACGATTCTCTGGAAGACTGTAATCAACATCAGATACGCAGTTCATCCCATTATACGAAGGAAGTTCGTCCACAATATCCTGATGTTTATTAAGAATATGTGCAAAAAATGTAAGCATCATATCTGACTGATTAAGCTCATACTCCTTGCCATAAAGCGTAAATCTGATATCACCTGTACTTGTAGCCTGTCTTGTCCTGGTGTTATCAGTTATATTGTTGTTGTCTGTAGATGTGGCAAAATCATCTGTAGTAACGCTGTCTGTTGATGTGCTATTTTCATCATCAATAATATCATTGCTGTCTATTTCATTGATATTCGTGTTATTATTTGCCCCATTGTTATTCTCTGTACTCTGAATATTATCAGAAGTTCTATTATTCTCAATGTCAGCTTCTGTAGTATTATTCTTAACGGCTGGTGCAGAAGCACCGCTCTGACTTGCTGTAGATGATGTAGTTGTGGCAGATGATGAAGCATTGATGTACTTTTCTTTAAGTTCCTCCAATACATCAATATTAATTTTGTCATTCTTATCATTAGTAAAATTGTTATACATTAACTGTGCACAATCACCAGCTGTTCCATATTTCTGAATACTATAGCTTGACTCTTTAAAAATATAACTAAGCATACTTATCGCAACTCTATGTGCTGTATTCAGACTATCTATAGTTGACCTGACATCTTTCTTTAACTTGCTCTTTACTGCAATATTATCTTCCATGACATCTTTAAGGACATTTACTTCCTCTGGAACCATCTTTATTGCCATACTCTGACTTTCTTTTGCAACTGTATTATTATACACTGCATCTTCCATTTTTTGTATTGTAGACATATTATCATCCAATGCAATATAAAAATTCTCAAGATACTTGCCTTTTTCCATCTTTAAATCCTCTGAACGTGTTACAAGCTGTTCTATAAGGCAGGCATAACTACGGAAATAGTTAAGACTAAGAAATGAAATCATAGCAACACAATCAACATCATATAAACGCTCCTTAATATTCTGTAACCAGTTCTTAGAAATATTCTCCTGAAGTTCTATATCTATATATACATTAATTCCACGTTTTCTAAGTTCATATACAAATTCATAAACCTTCTCTTTATCCTTACTTGCATAACTTACAAATACATAAGGTTCACCCTTTATCCATCCATCTTCAAGTTTCTTTTTAAGCTCATCAATATCAGCCATCACCATTCCTCCTGCGTGACAATTAAAATCCAATATGGAAGTATTATAACATACCCACTGACTTTTTTAAATAGAAACAACTATCCCTGGTATTTTTCACTAATGTTTTATCTTGTAATATTTCTTACCCAGATATACTTCTTATAATGTATATATACTGCCGGGAGCTTTACCAGCTCATCCAGGCTTATTATGATATATACAAGCCAGACTGGTGCATTGAATACAAATGCTGCTATAAAGCCAAGCGGAACCGCAAAGCACCACATTGCACCAATATTCCCCTTCATATCAAACTTTGCATCACCTCCGGCACAGAATATCCCATCCAGAACAGTTGTATTCACCGACTGCCCCATCAGATTAATGCCGAGGACTATCAGCATAAAGCCAAGATACCCCTTCGCTGTATCTGACATAGGGGCTGCACGCGATACAACCGGAGCTACAACGATAAGAAGCAGACCTGTTATTATCCCAATGGCTATTGACAGTCTTGTAATTCTTCCACCATATTTCCTGGCTTTATCAAGCTTACCTGCTCCTAGAAGATTACCTATAATAATTCCTGCCCCGGCACTAACACCCCTTATAACGCACTGCACCATGCTCTTTACTATACTGGCTATGGAATTCGCTGCAACAGCATCACTTCCCATATGTCCAAGTATAACTGAGTATAATACAAATGCAATGCCCCACACTAAGGAGGCACATAGCACAGGTGTTGTGTAATACCAGAAATCTCTTGTCAGTGCTTTATCTGTATGAATAATTCCTTTCCATTCCAAAGCGGCAATCCTGTCTTTGTTAACTACAATATATGCCCATACAAGCTCTATCACTCTCGATATTACAGTTGCATAAGCCGCTCCACGTATGCCAAGACGTGGCATACCAAGTAGTCCAAATATAAGGACAGCATTGCAGACTATATTAACAGCAACTGCTGATGAGCTGATAACGGAGCTTTGAGCCGCCCTTCCTGTATTCTTAAGAAGAATCAGATATACCTGCGATACTGCACACAGCACATAAGATAAGGCTACCGCGCTGATATATAGTGTACCGCTTGCAATAAGCTCCGGTTCGTTAGTGAATATCCTTATAAGTCCCTCAGGTATGAGAAGCGCAAGAATAGTGAATATGCCGCCTGACAGCAGATTAGCATATAAAGCCACCGGCATGACCTTTTCAATAGCTTTTATGTCCTTCTTTCCCCAGTACTGTGAAATCATTATTCCTGAGCCTGCTGTTATCCCTGCTATAAACAAATTAAGCACAAACTGTATCTGTCCGGCAAGTGAAGCTGCAGACAACGAGGTCTGGTCTACAAAGCCCAGCATAACCGCATCTGTGGCACTCACAAGTGCCAACATAAACTGCTGTATAGCTATCGGAACAACCAGTTTAACCAGCTTTTCTGACAAATCATCATTCTTTCTTCTATTAAAAAACATAAACCAAGCTCTCCTGAAATATATGAATCAGCTCAATCTGCTGTAATCCACTTAATAACCTTGATAGCATAACATATTGCTTATACATTACACAACAAAAAGTCCCCTTGTTTATGAATATAAAACATAAACAAAGGGACTTTTTTAATATAATGTAAGTGTTAAATTTATTTTATCAACTTGCTGATGTATAGCAAATTATTACTTATTACATCATTCCGCCCATACCGGCAGCTCCTGCTGGCATTGCTGGTGTATCTTCTTTGATATCAGCTACAACTGACTCTGTTGTAAGGAGTGTTGAAGCTACACTTGTAGCATTCTGTAATGCACTTCTTGTAACCTTAGCTGGGTCAAGAATACCAGCATCAATCATATTAACGTATTCATCATTAAGAGCATCGTAACCTGTTCCTACTTCTGACTCTCTTACTTTGTTGATGATAACTGCACCTTCAAGACCTGCATTGTGAGCAATGTGGTATAAAGGAGCTTCAAGTGCCTTAAGAATAATCTCTGCACCTGTCTTCTCATCACCACTAAGTGTAGCAGCAAGTTCAGCAACCTTCTTAGAAGCGTGGATATAAGCAGAACCACCACCTGAGATAACGCCTTCTTCTACAGCAGCTCTTGTTGCATTAAGGGCATCTTCCATACGAAGCTTAGCTTCCTTCATCTCTGTTTCTGTTGCAGCACCAACTCTGATAACAGCTACGCCGCCTGCAAGCTTAGCAAGTCTTTCCTGTAACTTTTCCTTATCAAAGTCAGATGTTGTTTCTTCAAGCTGTGCACGAATCTGTGCAACTCTTGCTTCGATATCTTCCTTAGCACCTTCGCCGTCAACGATAACTGTATTTTCTTTCTGAACCTTAACTGACTTAGCTCTACCAAGCATATCCATTGTTGTATCCTTAAGTTCAAGGCCAAGTTCTTCTGAGATAACCTGACCACCTGTAAGAATAGCGATATCCTTAAGCATTTCCTTACGTCTGTCACCATATCCAGGTGCTTTGACAGCTACAACATTGAATGTACCTCTTAACTTATTAACGATAAGTGTCGTAAGAGCTTCACCTTCAACATCTTCTGCAATGATAAGAAGCTTAGCACCACTCTGGACTATCTGTTCAAGAACTGGTAAGATTTCCTGAATATTAGAAATCTTCTTATCTGTGATAAGGATATATGGGTTATCAAGGTTAGCTTCCATCTTATCCATATCCGTTGCCATATATGCTGAAATATATCCTCTATCGAACTGCATACCTTCTACAAGATCAAGTTCTGTCTTCATTGTCTTAGATTCTTCGATTGTGATAACACCATCATTAGAAACCTTTTCCATAGCATCAGCTACCATCTGACCTACTTCTTCATCACCAGCTGAGATAGATGCAACCTTTGCAATCTGGTCTTTTCCTGTAACCTTCTCGCTCATATGTGCAATAGCTTCAACTGCACAATCAGTAGCCTTCTTCATACCTTTTCTTAAGATGATTGGGTTAGCACCTGCTGCTAAGTTCTTCATACCTGCATTAACCATAGCCTGTGCAAGAACTGTAGCTGTTGTTGTACCATCACCTGCTACATCATTAGTCTTAGTAGCAACTTCCTTTACAAGCTGGGCACCCATATTCTCAAATGCATCTTCAAGTTCGATATCCTTAGCGATTGTAACACCATCGTTAGTGATAAGTGGTGCACCATATGATTTATCAAGAACTACGTTACGTCCCTTAGGTCCGATTGTAACCCTTACAGTATTAGCTAATTTATTAACACCCTCTTCAAGAGCTTTTCTTGCTTCAATTCCGTATTTAATTTCCTTTGCCATTGCTATTACCTCCATTATTATCTGTAATAAAAATATATCTAATATCAACTAACTATCACTTTTCATATATCCGCCAATAAACTGGCTGTATCTGATTAATCCTCGATTACCGCAAGAATATCATTCTGCTTTACAACGATGTATTCTTCATCATCAAGCTTAACTTCTGTTCCAGCATACTTAGAATATATTACCTTATCACCAGGCTTAACCTGCATTGTAACTTCCTTGCCATCAACAACCCCGCCAGGTCCAACTGCAACTACCTCTGCCTGAGATGGTTTCTCCTTTGCCTGTCCTGGTAATACGATACCTGACTTTGTAGTTTCTTCTGCAACTAATGCTTTAATTACAACTCTGTCTCCTAATGGTACTAATTTCATATATATCCTCCATTCCGCTGTCTGAAATGTATATGGCAGCAATTTGTTTTTTGCTTGTTAGCACTCATTTCAACCGAGTGCTAATTTCAATAAAATTAAGATAGCACCCGGCTAATAATTTGTCAACAGCTATTTCTAAATATATTAATGATTTAACATTTTGATTATACTTTTTTTATTTTTTATTCTTATTAGCGACACCCATCTTGACAGTCTTTCCATAATAGAAAAGATACTGCTGTGCATATCCGCCAAGCTCGCCAAATCTTTCCTTAGCAAATGCAGCTATAACATCTTTGGAAGTATCATTTCCGTCAAAATACAGATATTCCATTATTCTTTTTATCCACACATCAATAGGAAAGCTGTCCCTTTTACCCAATGCAAAAAGGCTTACACAGCTTGCGACCTTGTTGCCAACCCCTTTTATCTGACACATTTTCTCAATGCCCTGCTCACTATCCAGTGCAATAAGCTCATCATAGCTGATTTTTCCCTCGCCGACACATTTTACGGCATCATATATGTAAGGTGCTCTAAAGCCTGTCTTTAATTCCTTCAAATCCTCTACTTCTGCTTTGGCTAACTTCCTTACATCAGGAAATGTATACATAGGTACACCTTTCACCTCACCCGCATAATCGCCATACTTTGCAGAAATATCTGCAACAATCTTCTTTATATGTGGTATCTGTTTGTTCTGCGATATAATAAATGAAATAAGTGTCTCAAAAAATTCCTGATTAAGAATTCTGACACCTGACATTGCCTCAATTGCTTCCTTAAGCTTATCATCTTTCTTTAAAAGCCTTTCCTTTATAAGACCATAATTCCTGTCTATGTCGAAATAATTTCTCCACAAATCCATATACAGCTTCTCGTCAGTATCATAAAATACAATTTCTTTTTCAGTCTGTATTATATGTAACATATGTCCAAATGCTGTAAGGACATAATCATTTTCATCAAGCTTATTAAAATGGAAGCACTGTCCACATTCAAGTGTTTCATTCAATTCAAAATCATCAGGTTTGTTAATAATATAATCGCTCATATTAATTCTCCTCCCTGTACAAAATAAAATGCACGGTATATTTATCATCAGACTGCCATAAATATCCATATATCTAGCAGTTGTGTATTATTTTATAATGTAATATAATTATAATATATGATGTAATAATACCAAATTACATTTAATTTAACAAAGTAATAAACCTAAATTATTATAGAAAGATTTATTAACATATATGAAAAATTTATATAAGCCTATCCATAAGCGTGTCTGCGTTATACTCACACTTGTGCTTTTATCTGTCGCATTGACAGGCTGTACAATTCCAATATCGTTTAATATGTCTTCCAATTCAGCTATGACAATACCTAAGGCTGCATTTTCCCAGTCCGCAGATACAACTGAGGAGATTGTTCAGGCTATAATTGCAAGTATGGATAGTGATAATAATGTCTGCGAATTATTCATTACTGATGAGGAGTTAATTGATGCCAACAAATGGCTTTCATTAATTAACGGCATAGAACAGTTAAGATGTGAATACAGGCGCATTAAAAATGGTTTCAATGTGCGGATAACTTATGAATGTTGGGACAATTCTGCGATTATTAAAGCTTACAGAAGTGAGTCAACATATAATCTTAATGAACGCCAGCTTGTGCTTTATGACAAATATACCAAAATACTTGAAGAGATTATTTCGCCAAATCAATCTGATATAGAAAAGGAGATTGCCATACACGATTATCTCGTTGATAACATCAATTATGTTGATACCGGCGACTCTTCCTACAACGCCTACAGTGCATTAATCAACGGAATTGCCGTATGTAGCGGCTATACTGAATGTTTTAAGACATTGTTAGATATGCTTGGAATAGAAAATGCAACGATTTCAGGAGAGGCTGGCGGACAGCAGCACATATGGAATGTTGTCAACCTTGATAATCACTGGTATCACGTTGATGTAACGTGGGATGACCCTGTTGGCTCATCATCTGATTATATCGACCACTCATATTTTAATATCAGTGCTGACGATATGGCACTCGACCATACTTGGGACAGAAGCCGTTACTCCGCTTATGAAAAATGTGGTGCAAAATATTCCTACTGCAGATACAAAAAACTACCTTTAATAAGCAATGTCAACCAACTAAATAAACTCATATATTCAACAGTTAAAAATAAAACTGCACATATTGAATTCACTACAACTTATAATGCAGATCTTAAAGAGGCAATATCAAGAACCGGACAGCAGTTATCCTATTCTTATAAGAATATTGATCGTGTTAATTACACGTTATATTCTGTTACATTTACATATTAATTGATATATAAATGTAATAATTATTACATTTATATATCAACAAAAAGCTGATTATCTCCATTTTTATTAATGAGGGTAATCAGCTTTTATTAATATCAATTAATTTCTTAATATAATGTATATATCATACCATAAATCTTGTGCAGCTTTTCTGCACATATAAAGTTCCATAAGGAACTTTTAAGATGAGCACTTTTGTGCTCATTATACCATAATGAACTTATCTTCTTCCGAAAAATAACACATTATTATGTTATTGGATATTAACTCCAGTATCTTTTAATGTTGCTCTTACAAGTGAGTCTTTAGCATTTTTCCAGGGCTCATTGGCATATTTGTGATCAAATTTATTAATAAACCAGGCTACATCATCTCTTACTCTCTTCATATTATCTATATAAAGCTTAGTGATAAGCTCTGTAAATTCTGTATACTGTGCTCCCGAAAGCTTGCCGCTCGCCCTTTTCATCAAAAGTCCATAGTGGCTGGTACAAAAGCCTTTGCAGTTCTTAAGTTTCTCTACAAAATCTTTGTCGTGTTTATACATATAAAACACTGTATCTATGTATCTTTCAATGGTATCTTCTACCTTATCGCACACAAAGCATTTTCCTTCAAGCTCATCTATATAACTGCATACCTGTGCCTCTTTGCCTTTTTTTAGGAGTGTCTTTCCAGTGCCCTTATCATATCTATAACTTTCTATCTGCTTAATGACATAATCCATATGTGTCTTCATAACAAGTGCATAACCAAGTCTGTTATTCTGCTCGTATATCTTCTTAATATGACGGCTGCAAAATCCCATTTTATCAGTCTTTTCTCTTATGTCATCTTCCATATAGCTTGGACCCATGGCATACTCAACCGCATCATTCTCCAGCTTTTCAAACATTGAACAAATCGGACATTCACTATCCAACGCAAACGCATCATTAACTGGAACTGTATATATCTTTTCTTTCATAATTGGATATCCTTTTCTATTAATCTTGTAGTGGTATTTTAGCAAGAATGGGGAGAATATTCAATATATTGGGGAAGCCAAGTTATTTAGGTTACTTAACCAGATATCTATGTCGTAATGGTAATAAATCTACAATCAGTAGAAATTACTCCTATAGCATAGCCGCATACAATTAATGTATCTCTATCAATCTACGATTAGCCGAATTCTATTATATCCAGCTCTATTATCACTTTTGTTACCGTTAGGTTATGCAAATATTATATTTAATCTCATATTATATGTCAAATTCAATATAATTACATATAGTAGCATCAAGTCATTTTCCACATATAATACTAATAAGTTTAATATATGGAGTTTTTTCGATTATGAAAATACAGAATACGTGGGCGATTGCTATGTGTTATGTACCGTGGCAGAAATGGGGAGATTTGTATGACCCTTGCAAAGCCCTTAAATGTGGAACATTATTTCCTGTATTATCCAAACCTTTTGCAGGAGGCAGAGTATGAATAATATGACTAACCAGCCATCTATGAACCAGAGGTCTTCCTGCAATTGCCAGCAGAATTGCAATAATGGCTATTCTAATAATAGCTGCAATAACAACCGCAATTACAATAACAATCTGCGCAACAGCGGCAATTCCAACAGTACCCTCACTCCAACCCGACAGTCCAGTTGTACTTTAACAGCCGACAAACGTGGGCTTATGCAGAATATTTATGAACTGGGATTTGTACTAACAGAAGTCAATCTCTACCTTGATACTCACCCCGATGACCTTGAAGCAATTGAATATTATGCACAGATTAAAGATAAATACTGCGATTATATGACACAGTACGCAGATTATTATGGACCTCTCGATAAATTACACATTTCCAACGACAATTACTGGATGTGGGTAGCAACTCCAATGCCTTGGGAAATGGAGGGCTGCTGATATGTGGAATTATGAAAAACGACTTGAATACCCTATTAAAATAAAACAGACGAACCCTACTCTGGCGGCTATGATAATCAGTCAATATGGTGGACCATACTTCAATAAGGTATACAGTTTCCCTTCTTATTTATATAGGTATATTATCATAGTGTTTTTAAATATACAATAGCATTATATTCTTTCGATATTACGTACATCTATTGCACTTGTTACAGTATTGCCAATACCGATAACAGCTCTGTCTCCATTGACCTGGATAACATCATACTCATCATAATAAAGCGTAAATGCCTGGTCTGTATCATAATCAACATTAAGAAGCACTCTTACCTTATCACCGGCTTTTATATCAGATATGTCAGTTTCAGATTCTTCATTGCTTTCACCATCCGAACTGTCGCCTGCTGATACAATACATCCATCATTGACCCAGCCTATTCCATCGTCAATAAAATATGGGTTGGAAGCCCAGGGAATAACCCTTGTTATTCTTCCGCTATTAAATCCGGCTGATGGTGTGAGTGCAGCTTCTGATGTAGATGAGGCATATATTGCATTATATTCAACATAATCTCCTATCTCATGCTGCAGCTGCTCTGTAGTCTCATCAGCACCGGCATTATTATCTTCAACATCATCATTCCTGTGATCATACTCATTCGCTTTTGTAAGTCTGTCATAGACTTCATCATACATTATGTCATAATCTACTCTTGTGCCATCATTTAAATAGTAGTCACTAGACTCCTGCGACATAGCGAATTTATCCTCGCATATCTCACCATCATCATTCCAATGCGCTTCCCAGATGAGGGCGCCGTGTTCTATAAGCTCATCTACGTTCATATAATCGTCAAGCCAGCTATGACTTGCGTAGATACCTTTTGCTGTGATATCTGATAATGCATCAAGCCATGTAAGTGCAAGTTCCTGTGTATAATGATAATCAATGCCATGTTCTGCCTTATATCCGTCTGCATCCTCTATGTCGAGATATAATCCCATTGTTGGATTACATTTGTTATACCACTCTCTGATGTGCGCAGCTTCACTTAATGATTCATCATTGTTTCCTGCATACTGATAAATATATAATCCGTATGGGATACCTCTCTTCTCACATTCATCTATATATGTCTGTGCCATGCTATCGCACTGGCTGCACTCACTATCATCTTCGCTTAAGTCATTGCCATAGGCGCAGCGGATAATCACGTAATCAAAGTTAGCTGCAATGTAATCAAAATCAAGTTCTCCCTGGTGTCTGCTTATGTCTATTCCTTTTTTCATAGTCTTATTCCTCACTTTCTTTTTATATATTTCCGCTATGTGCGCATAAAAATAGCACACATAGCGATTACTACATGTGCTCATTAGTTAATATATGTTTTATTGTTACTTACCTCTGGTACTGCCTTGTCCTCTGCAAGCTCATCATCATCTGGCAGTTCTGATGTATATTTACTAAGAAATGTCTTAACATATAGCCACACATTTCTAACCGGCAGACCACATAAGACCATATTTTTTAATATGCTTACAATCTCATACGCTATATAAAGCAATGCAAAAAATCCGGAAATTCCTATACTATTTCCTATATGCTGTCTTATTTCCTCCGGCAGAAAACCAATTATGTTAAATCCTGTTATGTAGTCAACAAGCACAAGTAATATTATAGACAAAATCATTCCACATTTTCTTATTGCTCCATTAATTCCAAAGCAGCTATTAAAATCTCGTTCCTTAATTGCTCTTAAGATACCAAAAATTGTATCTATTATTACCGCTATTATAACAAGCTGTATCAATTTGTTATGTGCTGCTTCTACATACATATATTTTAAAGTTATCATTTCTTTTTTCCTCCTAGAATTTTATATACTCTTTAATTAATATTCACTTTAACATTAGGTGCTCTAATCATTTTCATTGTTTTTTCTCCCTGATTTTATGTTTTATAAAGCACTATAATACAGTGCAAAAAGTGTATAATTAATAGACATAACTACTTATGTAGCTATGTCTAGAATTCAAAATAATATTAATAAGCGGACGGGTTATAAATTCTATAGTTTGCATATGTCCAAGTACCCATCTTTATACCTACATAAATGGCATCTGTTGAAAAATCAAATACTAAAACATCTCCACTTATGCTCTGTCCTATAGTAATTCCGTATTCTCTTCCACTCCAACCGCCTTGAATTAGAAATACACCATCTTTATTCTGAGATTTTATTATTTGTATTTTTTTATCCATTAACTCTTTCCAGGAGTCTGCCTTTGTATCATCAAATCCTAAGTTTATTACACCAATACTGCTATTAATTGTATTTATTGCTCCTGTAACCGTTCCATTACCTATACCGCTTATACTTGTACTCCCTAACAATTTTTTATTTGCCGCAGCTGTCATTGTAACTTCATCAATTTTTGTATTAACACCCCTTAAATCCGTTGCCTGCTTATTTATAACATTATTAATTGTAGTAGCATGATTACTTATCGCTCCAGTCACAGTCCCATTCCCTATTTTACTTATGTCGGTGCTGCCTAGTAATTTAACTATCGTTATGACATTCTTAACCGCTGTTTTTATCTTTCCCAATGCAGATTTAACACTCTCTCCGGATACCAATTCCTGCAAACTTGAACTTGTAGTGTAATCTGGCATTGCTTCCTCTACCGCTGTATCAATATCCGCTTTCATCAAGTAGTCGCTTAGTTCTCCACCTAAGCAGTCCCACATTCCATCCTCCGTTTTATACACATTAGTTCCCGCTGGGTACTGTATTTTTCCGCCATCTTTAAATAACTTTTCAACAGATGTAAATGCTGTACTGATGTTATACATCGCACCAGTTTCAACACTGCTTATATTCGGAAGATTAGCAAACGTAACTGTTCCTTTAGGCTTTAATGCTCCTGTTATGGAAGCTGCTGCTGTTTTGGCCGCATCCATATAACTCTTGGCATTATTCATATATGTCTGTGCATTATTTTTATAAGTTTCTGCCGCTGTCCTTGCAGTTTCCGCTGTATTAGCACTAGAAGCCGCATTGGTCTTGTAGGTGCTTGCGTTTGTCTCTGCGGTTGCCGCTGCCT
>ERZ779978.546-NODE-546-length-12793-cov-9.31889_pt1 | contig 12793 bp, 10 predicted proteins | sample MGYA00511938_ERZ779978 | MGnify/ENA primary metagenome ERZ779978 (study PRJEB29588, sample SAMEA2153557) | human gut metagenome | biome: human gut; feature: human-associated habitat; material: faeces | place: Denmark | collected 2008/2010 ...
CAAATTCTGAAAATACAGGTGGGGCGAGGGTAGAAATATTTTTCCTGAGTAGTCAAGAAACAAGCTAAATAGACCGCAATTAAGCTATGTAAAAGAAATTTTACATGCTTTTATCTAATATGTAAAAGCCTTTTGATAGACATTACTACTACGTTTGCTGTAATCTCATGGAAGAAGGAGGCATACAGAATTATGATAGCTGATAAAATTAAAAATGCTCGTACTATTCTTTATTACATAACTATCATTATAGTTGGGATTATATGCACATAATAAGAAGAGAATAATATAACTTTTGTTATGATATCAAATGATTTTTTCATTTAATATAACATTGCATTGGATGAAAAAATGTGTTTGGAGATGAAAACATAATCGAATTGAAGGTTGACGATTCAAACATAAAAAGAGCTGGGTGGCATCTACCCAGCTCAATCTTCTACATGGGATATTTATTTCGAGAGGCTTGCGCACCAGAAGTATCAATCTTATGAACTTATGTGGAAATATAACAAAGTATTGCTAGCATACCAGTCAGCACAGACCAGAAATTGAAACTGATATACCTTATGAAAATTCTTCTGGAACGGACTGATGAAACGCACAGTATTACCATGCCGGAGATTATTGAAGCACTCGCATCATATGATATAAGTGCGGAACGCAAAAGCTTGTATAATGATATTGAAAACTTAGCGATTGAATCATAAGGTAATAGGTTGGTTAGTATAGCCAACCTATTGAACTTGGCAGAATGATTGCTTTTGTGAAGAAATTGATGGAAGAAACAATATAAGCCATTGAATTCAGGGATGAATTTGGCGCTTTTTGCGATTCAAAGAATTTTCAAAAAGCACGCAATGTAAACTTTTGTATAAACTTGTGAAAAACAAAAAGGGGGGATATAATTAAGAATATATTTATCGGGAAGGAAAATAGGATGATAATAACAGGAATACCGTTTGATGAAAAACTGAATATAGGTGTATTAAGTAAAGTATTTGAACGTAAACGTATTTCCAATTGTTATAAGTATTTTTGGTTCCAGGCAATATTGGAAAATATCGCAGAAGATAAAGTTGTATTTACATATGATGAAATTCTGAATCAAATGATAGAAGATGCATGGTATATGGTTACAGAGTTTAAATTATGTTTAGGTCCGTGTAATACAACAGATAATTTAGAGGAAGTGGTTAAGTATATACATTCGAAGTCCAATATATCGTCTACTGCAAAACGAGGTTCTGTAATCCAGTATCTCAAAGAAAATACAGATCCCAAAATAAAAAAATATAAGAAATGTTTAATAGAAAATGTGCCGTATTGTATGCAAAGTCCTTTTTATTCATCAATTAAAAATCCTGGTCAGTCAAAGGTTTACAAAATAAATGAGCAGGCCCACTTATTGTATTATTTCGTTGCACTTGAGGGGATTTTTTCTAAGTTTAAAATTAATGAAGAATGGGTTGACTACTTAATTCGAAATAGAACAATTTTATTAGAATGGGTCAGATACAATCTTATCGGCTATTTACAAGATAGAAATCCGAATGTTCCTGGAATTGTGGAAAAAATTCAAAAGCCAGAAAAAAGAGATTTAAGAAGAGTGAGTGATTATTGGAAGACAATCATTGAGATTGATCCCAAAATAAAAGAAATATATCAAAAGGTAAGTTTAAAAGATAAACCTATATCAATCGATCATTTTGTACCGTGGCAATATTTATCACATGATGAATTATGGAATTTAAGCCCAACAACAAAGAATATTAATAGCATGAAGGGAAATCAATTACCGAATCTCTATGAAGATTTTGAAAGGTTAGCAGAATTACAACACAAAGCTCTTATGATGTGCAATGATTATGAAATAGTTCGGCATAAATTCAAAATATGCCTGGATTATCATGTAAATAGTACAGAGATTAGAAATAGTTTGTATCAGCCTGATATTGATTTGCCAAGCTATAGAGAAAGATTATATAACGTGATACAGCCAGTTTATGATTCGGCCAAAATGGGTGGATTTACGGAATGGATAAAATAGAAGAAAGCAGGGGGAAGTTGTGAGCAAAATTGATGAATTACGCTTAGGTTTTGAAACAGCATATATTGATGGTTCGGTTGTTTCAAACAATATCTATAGACCACAATTCGTATCAAATAATCATAAAGAAGGAAAGAAAGTACTCTCATCCATTGAGGATGAGCTTTTGGTATGTGACGGATTTCAAATCAGTGTAGCATTTATTACTATGAATGGGATTACTCCCCTCCTGCAGACTTTAAAAGAGTTAGAAAAAAGAAATATTAAAGGTGAAATCTTAACAACGAACTATTTGAATTTCAGTGAGCCTAAAGCGTTGAAAAAACTTAATGAACTTTCGAATATTACACTTAAAATGTATGATGTTGAAGTAGCGAATGAGGGATTTCATACAAAGGGATACATTTTCAGAAAAGAAGAAATTTATCATATCATTATTGGAAGTTCCAATATTACAAGTGCAGCACTTACAGATAATCGCGAATGGAACACAAAGCTGGTTTCAACAGTGCACGGCGAGACGGCAAAAGAAATTGTTACTGAATTTAATGAATTATGGAATTCAAACTATGCATTAACATTTGATGAGTTTTATGAGAACTATAATGAGCGCTATAAGATTATTAAACATCAGAGAGAGGTTGCAAAACAGGAAGAAATCACTTCGATTGAGAAGTATAAATTGCAGCCAAACAGTATGCAGATTGGGTTCATTATTAACTTGAAAAAGATTCTTGAGGCTGGCGAGGACAGAGCACTCCTGATTTCTGCGACTGGTACGGGAAAAACATATGCATCAGCTTTTGCAATGCGCGAATTAGGATTTAAGAGGGTATTGTTTCTGGTTCATCGAGGACAATTAGCAAGGCAGACAAAGAAATCTTATGAAAAAGTGTTTGCGGAGTCTGTTTCTATGGGATTAGTAGGGGCTGGATATCATGAGTATGATGCAGATTATATATTTGCGACGGTACAAACCTTAAATCGTGACGAACATTTACTACAGTATGAAAAAGATGCATTTGATTGCATTGTTTTAGACGAAGCGCACCATGTTCCAGCAGATACATATCAGAAAGTAATGAATCATTTCACACCAAAGTTGTGGCTTGGAATGACCGCTACTCCAGATAAGCGAGATGATAATATGGAAGGTAGAAATGTCTATGAACTTTTTAATTATCAGATTGCTTATGAGATTCGATTACAGCAAGCAATGGAGGAAAAACTTCTCTGTCCATTCCATTATTTTGGAATTACAGATTTAGCAATTATTGGTGATAATGGGGATACTAGTCGTGATTTCTCAATGCTTACTAGTGAGGAACGGGTAAAACATATTATCAATCAGGCTGACTATTACGGATATAGTGGGGATAAAGTGAAGGGATTGATTTTCTGTAGCAATATTAAGGAAACAGAGGAGTTATCCGCAAAGTTTAATGAAATGATTAACCCATCAACAGGAAAAAAATTTAGAACAATTGCCCTAAATGGTAGTGCCTCGGAACAGGAGAGGCAGAATGTATTTGAAAGGCTTGCTATGAATGAAGAAGATGCAACAATTGAGAATCAACCATTAGATTATATTTTCTCGGTTGAAATCTTGAACGAAGGTGTTGATATCGTTGAGGTTAATCAGGTTATTATGCTAAGACCAACACAGTCACCGGTTGTTTTTATTCAGCAGCTTGGGCGAGGACTTAGAAAAGCAAATGGAAAAGAGTATGTAGTCATTTTGGATTTCATTGGGAATTACAATAACAATTTCATGATTCCAATTGCATTATCAGGGGATAGAACCTATAACAAGGACAATATTCGTAGATATATTATGGAAGGCGGAAGAGTGATTCCCGGAGCTTCCACGGTTCATTTTGATGAGATTAGTAGAAAAAGAATTTTTGCATCTGTAGACAATGCAAATTTTAGTGACATTAAGCTTATCAAAGAAAATTACACAAATTTAAAGAATAAACTTGGGCGCATTCCTCGTTTACGTGATTTTGATGATTACGGTGAGATGGATGTTATGCGAATATTTGATAACAATAGCCTCGGATCATATTATAAGTTTCTGGTGAAATATGAGAAAGAATATAAGATTCGGTTATCTGAGGATGAAGAAAAAGTAATTGAATTTGTTTCGAAAAAATTGGCTAATGGAAAACGTATTCAGGAACTTCAGATACTAAAGAGAATACTTACATACGCTCATGGTTTATCAAAAATTGGTTTATTTGCGGGTTTATCAGAGGATATGAGAGAGTATGGAAAAAATATCAGTCAGGACCAGAAGGAGAATATTGTAAATGTTATGACAAACAAATTTCCTGCTGGAGCAAGTAAAAAGACATATTCGCAATGCGTATTTATGGAGCAAGAAGGAAATGATTATAAACCAACAAAATTATTTATGCAGATGTTGGCAAATGATGAGTTTTATGGTGTGCTTCAGGAACTTGTTGACTTTGGAATAAGTCGATATGAAAGAGATTACAAGAACACTTATGATCAGACAGATTTGGTTTTATATCAGAAATATACATATGAGGATGTTTGCCGACTTTTGAACTGGGAGCAAAACGAAGTACCATTAAATATTGGTGGTTATAAGTTTGATAAAAAGACGAAAACATTTCCTGTTTTCATTAATTATGATAAAGCAGAGGATATCAGTGATACCACAAAATATGAAGATCATTTTATACCAGGATTTAGAGATCGTTTGATTGCTATTTCAAAATCTGGAAGAAATTTACAGTCGGAGGATGTTCAAAATTTTTTGAAAGCAAAGGAACGAGGTATTCAAGTAGAACTTTTTGTAAGAAAAAACAAGGATGACAAGGTTTCGAAGGAGTTCTATTATCTTGGTCATATGACAGCAAGTGGAAATACCAAAGAATTTACAATGACAAATACCGAGAAAACAGCAGTGGAAATAGAGTGGATACTTGACGTTCCGGTGCGAGAAGATATTTATGAGTACATTGTGAATTCTTAATGGGAGGATATATGAAGACAGTAAAAGTAGTTGCTGCGATTATAAAAGCAGTTAACGAGAATGGAGAAACAATCATTTTTGCAACACAGCGTGGATATGGTGATTTCAAAGGCGGTTGGGAGTTTCCGGGTGGAAAAATTGAATCAGGAGAAACACCTCAGGAAGCGTTGAAGCGTGAAATTATAGAAGAACTTGATACGGAGGTATCTGTTGGAGAATTGATGGATACAGTTGAGTACGACTATCCACAGTTTCATCTTTCTATGGATTGTTTTTGGTGTCAAATTGTAAGAGGAAATCTTGTGCTAAAAGAGCATGAGGCAGCAAGATGGTTAACAAAGGACGAATTGAATAATGTAGAGTGGTTGCCGGCGGATATTACATTGATTGAGAAAATTAGGAACTTACTTTCAATGACAAGATAATTAAGTTGGATAGAGGTAATAATGCAGATATTTGTAGATGCAGATGCTTGTCCGGTGGTGGGCATTGTTGAATCATTGGCAGAAAAATATAATATTCCGACAACATTGCTTTGTGATACGAACCATGTGCTATATTCAGATTATAGCGATGTGATTATTGTCGGAGCAGGAGCTGATGCAGTAGATTATAAGCTGATCAGCATTTGTCATAAGGGTGATATTGTGGTATCTCAGGATTATGGGGTAGCTGCTATGGCACTTGGGAAAGGTGCGTATGCCATTCAACAATCAGGTAAGTGGTATACTGATGAAAATATAGACCAAATGTTGATGGAGAGACACCTTAATAAGAAAGCAAGACGAGGTTCTCACAAAAATCATATAAAAGGACCGAGAAAACGTATAGAAGAAGATGATGTGCGCTTTGCTCAATCTTTTGAAAAAATGATACAGACAATCATACAGGTAAGATAGCAGAAGGAATGCTGATAAAGAGTCCGGCATAAGGGGGATTTTGATGAATACAGAAATAAAAAATATGTGGAGAAAAAAATCATGGTCCATTCCAGATTTATTAGGAAGTAAAAGTGAATATACAAAGATTGTTATAGGATTGATCCAGCAGATTGCATCTGGTAATGCAAACGGTATGGATGATTTCCCTAAATTGGAAGGTGTCTTTGAGCCTAGAACATGGAGAGAATATGTCCCTTTTCTGAAAGGAATTGGAATCGTTGGAAATCATAACGGAAGTTTGTGTTTATCAGAAACAGGCGAATGGTTACATAGAAATTTGTCATTTTATAATATTGCAAGTGTGATGCAAGAGAGGTTTCGTATATTTGGAGAGATTTTATATGTGTTAGATTCTGAACCAAGCACCGTGCAGGAAGTTGATGAAAAAATTTGTGATTTATATAAATTGAAGTGGAAAAATTGTTCTAATACAAGAAAAAGAATGGATTGGCTAGAAGTATTAGGGCTTATTGATATTATTGGAAATCGAAAATGGGTAGTAACTGAAAGTGGGAAAAGAGCATTGAAAGAATGGATTCTAGTTACTCCAGAAATGCTGGATTCATTCGAAGATGCTGAAGTTTCTTACAAGATTAGCGAGGCTCCGACAGAAATATCAAATATGATACAGGAATTATATGATAACAATTTATTACAGAAAGAGCGTTGTACATATAATTTGTGGTCTCCAAGTCCAAATAAAATTGAAAATTTAAGAAAAATATTAGAGTATTCGTGTGAAAAGGTAACAAGGATAGAGCTGTTTAAATATATTGGTGATGAGTTTAATTTGAAGGTAAGCAGTATAGAGTCAATGATGCCATTTCTGAAGGCTTCTGGGTTACTGGAAGAAGTTGGAAGAAATATATATATTACCAGTTCGGTTGCCAAGGAATGGTGTGAAACAGGAGTGGATATAGACTTTATAAGGATTTTGCATTGCCATTATCGTTTTGTCGGAGAAATGATTCTTTTTGCAGAAAACGATGTTACAAGGAATGAAATTTATCAAGAAGCAAAGGAATATGGTCTTAATAATGAAAAGGCAAGATGGATAGCTGGTTTTTTGGTTGAAGCTGGATTATTAGAAGAACCACAGTACTTGCATTTAAAGGCAACAACCTTTGGCATGGAATTTGCGAATACGCTTCCATTGACAGATAAAAATGTATATATGGAGGAAATAAATAGTAAGGAAAATATAGTTGCCGAAACAAAAAAGAATCCATCTGAAAATGATTTGTTTGAGAGATTAAGTGCAGCAGCATTAGATCCATTAGCAGAGGGAAAAGCTTCAGGAGTAGCTTTTGAAGAAGAGATTGCAAAAGTATTTAGATATATGGGTTTTGAAGCGAAAAGAGTAGGTGGACCAGGAAATACTGATGTAGTAGTACGTTGGATAGATGATGAAGGAAAAAAAGTAACGGCTATCGTTGACGCAAAGTCAAAATCAAGTGGTCAGGTTTCACATAATGATGTGAGCGATGTGGCAATCGATGCTCATAAAGAGAAGAATAATGCTGATTATGTTGCAATTGTAGGTGCTGGATTTAGTGGTGATACAATAAAGAACTTTGCATCAAGGAAAAAAGTTGCCTTAATAACGGATCAGGAATTGATTGATATAGCAAAAAAAGCAGAAGAACTGGGATTAAATTTGCAGGAGATTGCGATAATATTTCAATCTCCTGATGGAAAATCAAGATTACAAGAGTTGATTTCAACAAAGCAAAGAGAACAGAATTTAATTGAACTAATCGTTGCTACTTTTAGAAAAGAGCAAGAGATGTTGGAAAGTATTTCTGCAAGAGATATGTTTTTGTTATTAAGAATGACGGATAATTCTCCTTCTCTTGAAGAAATTTTAAATGTTTTTTCTCTTCTTTCAACGGATGAGATAGATGTTTTAGAGATGAATAAACAAGCATCTGCAAAGGAAAATACAACATACACGATGAAAAATGCTAAAGCAACAGTAAATAGATTGAAGATGATTGCAAATGCAATAGAAAAAGGAATAGAGAAATAAACATAACATAAAACAAACACAATTTTAGTTAGGATGACACATGAAATTATTATCAAAAGATATCAATACTTCGGACGCGGAAACAAAAGATACATGTAATAATGACAAATACCATACCCCCGAACAGGCATTAAAAATTTTGCTTGGATATGATTCGTTCAGAGCGGGACAGAAATCTGTCATTGACAGCATTTTGGCGGGGAGAGATGCTTTTGCAGTCATGCCGACAGGTGCAGGAAAATCCGTGTGTTATCAGATCCCGGCAGTGCTTTTGCCGGGAATCACATTGGTGGTTTCGCCGCTTATTTCACTTATGCAGGATCAGGTCAAAGCATTAAATGAGGCAGGAGTGCAGGCAGCATTTATCAATAGCTCCCTTTCTGAAAAGGATTATAATGAGACAATCAGGAAAGCAAGACAGGGCACATACAAAATTATTTATATAGCGCCGGAGCGGCTCGTCACAGAGGGTTTTCTCGCTCTTGCAAAAAGCGTACCTATTTCAATGGTGACAGTGGACGAAGCACACTGTATCTCACAGTGGGGGCAGGATTTCCGCCCAAGCTACATGAAAATTGTTGAATTTGTCAAAACGTTGGAGAAACGTCCGATCATCAGTGCATTTACAGCTACAGCAACAGAAACCGTCCGCGAAGACATTGTTTGCACGTTAGGACTGCAGAATCCTTTTACATTGGTAAATGGATTTGACAGGGAAAATTTATTTTTTCAGGTGGAAAAGCCAAAGAATAAAGAACAGTACATTTTGAAATATATTTCCGAGCATAGCGGCGACAGTGGAATTATCTATTGTGCGACAAGGAAAAACGTTGATAATATATACGAACTGCTTAAGAGCAAGGGCATTTCTGTGGGAAAATATCATGCAGGAATGAATGCTGAGGAGCGGAAAAAAATGCAGGATGATTTCGTATTCGATTACACGAGTATTGTCGTTGCCACAAATGCGTTTGGCATGGGAATCGATAAATCAAATGTCCGTTTTGTCATTCATTATAATATGCCGCAGAGTATGGAAAATTATTATCAGGAGGCAGGAAGAGCCGGTCGTGACGGACTTGACGCTAAGTGCATTCTTTTATTTTCACCGCAGGATATTGTGATCAACCGGTTTTTATTGGATCATAAGGAAATGCAGGATCTCGATCCGGCGGACAGGGAGACGGTCAGGGAAAGGGATGTCCGGCGGCTGCAGGTGATGGAGCGATACTGCTATACAACAGAATGTCTGCGCAATTATATTTTAAAGTATTTCGGGGAAAATCCGAAAAAACCGTGTCAGGACTGCGGCAATTGCCTGCGGGAATTTGAAACTCTGGATATGACAGAAGCAGCCAAAAAAGTGATCAACTGCGTATACGAAGCGAAGGGAAGATATGGAAGGCAGATCATCATTGACACTGTTGCCGGAGCTAAGACGGCGAGGCTGGAGGAAATAGGAGCTGTTCGCTACAAGTCATACGGCGTTCTGGCAGGAACGAACAAGAATCTGTTAAGACGTTTGATCGAACAGTTGGTATTAGAGGGATATCTTCGCGTGGGGGATTATCAGGTTCTCAAACTGGGTGATATCAGTGGCCTGAAAAATCCAGAGGCTTCTGTTTTCGTTAAGATCACAGATGAAGACAAACAGCCGGAAAAGACAGCCAAAACGAAGAAGAAAGCAAAAAGTGTGGAAACACTTACATCTTCCGGCTACAAGCTGTTTGAACGACTTAAGAAACTCCGCCTTGAAATTGCACGTGAGGAAAGTATGCCGCCGTATATTATTTTCAGTGACAAGACCCTGATCGATATGGCAGCAAAAATGCCGGCTTCCAAGCCTGAAATGCTGGACGTTTCAGGTGTGGGCGAAAATAAATTTGCGAAGTATGGAGAGCGGTTTCTTGAGGTAATTGAGGAGTATAGGCGGGAAGTGGGATAGGAACAGTTAGAAATTGTGTTGAAAGAAGTTAGAACAGGAAAGGCGTGAGATGAATCTTACGTCTTTTTCTTGGATTTTATGTAAGCATATAATTACTTGAAAAATGAAATAGCATATGATAAATTATAAATGTGACGTAAAAAGTGTCACGTTTATAAAAAGGTGATTAATGTGAAAGAATTTTTGGAAAAAATATTACGGCAAAATGTAATAATGACGGAGAATAAAGAGGTATGTAAAAAGCTCCCGTTAGCATATCGTGGAAGATATGATATTTTTACAGTAGAGACGAATGGTGTGTTATGGATGGCTATTCATCCAAAAGATGATGCCGGACTTATTATGTTACGTAGAGACAGAGCTGGCGTAGAAAAAATGACAGGATTAAACTGTGCAATATTCCTTGATCGAACAACATTTTATATAAAGGAAAAAATGATGGAAGAAGGAATTCCTTTTGTAATAGAAGGGAAGCAGGTATTTCTCCCGTTTATTGGATATTTGCTGAGTAAGGAAAATGAAAGAGAATTAGCACCAGTTCATTTGATTTCATTTTTGACGCAAAAAATGCTCCTGATAGCTATTTATGAACGATGGAATGAAGTGAAAGTATCCGGTGCAGCGAAACGAATGGGAGTGTCAACAAAATCTGCAAGCCGGTGTTTTGATGAACTGGAATATTTAAATATTGATGTGTTGGGCATGAAAGGTAAATCAAGAGTAATAAATATTCCGAATGACCGAAAACAATTATGGCAGCAGATTGAGCGTATGTTAAGAAATCCAGTGATTCGAAGATTTATATTGAGAAAAGATATGAAACTTGAAAAGAAAGCAGGCATTTCTGCTTTATGTGAGTATTCTCTTTTGTCCGATAATGCTTATCTAACCTATGCGGTAACGAAGAAAGAACTGAAATCTAGTGGAGTGACAGAAGAAAAACAAGTAAGTGAATTGGAAGAAATTGGCTGTGCTGTTTTGGAACTGGGATATTTCATTGATTTTTCAGGAAAAGGATTGCAGGATCCTTTGAGCGTAGTATTGTCACTTACAGGAGAAGAGCAAGAAGAGGAACGGATAGATATTTCTATTAATGAGATGTTGGAGGAATATGTATGGTCAAAGGATTAGATACATTTCAGAAGTACTTTGCAGATTATGAAGAACAGTATGTTTTAATAGGTGGTGCAGCCTGTGATATTCTGTTTGAAAGCAACGAAGTAAATTTCAGGGCTACAAGAGATCTGGACATGGTTTTGATTGTTGAAGCATTAACTCCGGAGTTTGGAGAAAAATTTTGGAGGTTAATCGTTGATGGAAAATATAGAAACAAAGCGACAAACGGTAGCAACCCTCAATTTTATAGATTTAATAAGCCAGAAGACGATAACTTTCCGAAAATGATCGAATTGTTTTGTAGAAGTGATTTTAAACTAAAAGATGCGAAAGGAATTACTCCAATTTATATTGATGATGAAGTTTCCAGTTTGTCAGCAATTCTTTTAAATGATGATTACTATAAGGCACTTCTCGATGGAAAAGAAGTGAGAAAAGGACTTTCTGTTTTAAGACCAGAATATATCATTCTTTTTAAAGCAAAAGCGTATCTTGAGTTGCAAAAACGAAAAGATTTAGGTGAGAAAGTGGATTCCAGTGACATAAAGAAGCATAAAAAAGATGTTTTGCGTATTGCTTCGGAGCTTATGCTTGAAAAAGTAGAAGAATTGCCGACAGCAGTAGATGCCGATATACATAGCTTTATTGATTTGTTGGAGCAGGAACCATTTGATCAAAATTCATTGAAAAGATATGGACTGAAAAATGAGGATATTGTGGAGTTGTTAAAGCAAGTATTCGGATAAAAATGTGATGTGTTATACAGTTGATTTATCAGTTAGGAATTCCAATGTCAAATGCAGTAGGAATGTTGCTACGGCAGATTGTTTTGCAAAAGGGAATTCCATTTGAAATGAAATTACCAAGAACGGCACCGTTGACCTATGGTTCTCTTACGAAAGAACAATTTGATAAAGAAATTGAAAAAGGTATGTCTGATGTAAAAGCTGGCAGAGTTTACTCAGCAGATGCCATTGAAGCTGAAATGAAAAGAGATTTTGGCATATGATTTTTTATGTGGCATATTCCGCTGAAGCAAGACAGGATTTGAGGGACATTTATGAATATATTGCGTATGAATTGTTGGTACCTGAAACAGCTGCCGGACAATGGTTGCATTGTTCGGAACGATAGGAAATAGCAATACAAGTTGTAGGCAGGTGGCTACCCAGGAGCAGATGGACCGATTTTGAAAAACTCTGTATCAATTTTCTTTACAGATAAACTTTGTTCATAGATTTATGGTATAATCAGTTTAAGCGCTTGAATAAAGGAGATGGTTATACCATGAATCTGTTTTGCGAAGAGATCCATAAACTGGAGGCGGAATTTAAACAATGCCGGAAGCTGCTGAAAAAAGTTGTCGAAGAAATCGTCGAGAGAAAAAATGGAGATCGGATGCAGCGGAATATGCCGTATTTTGTCAGGCTTGTCGTTGATTATTTCTATGACCGTATGAGAAAGACGAAAAACCTTCAATACGGTGACAGAACACAAAACCACGGGCAATACAAAAACCCATATACAAAGATTTGAACTAATCAGGCCAGGACAGTTTTATTTTGATGCCTGCTACAACCCGTTCAAGACCGCATTCCTGAAAAATGCTGAGAAGAAGGGCTGCGAAATCCTGAATGGTCTTGGTATGTCCAATTCCAGAGGGCTGCTCAGATCGAATTATGGACCGGACAGAAGGCTCCACTGGATG
>ERZ779978.547-NODE-547-length-12783-cov-7.30908_pt1 | contig 12783 bp, 10 predicted proteins | sample MGYA00511938_ERZ779978 | MGnify/ENA primary metagenome ERZ779978 (study PRJEB29588, sample SAMEA2153557) | human gut metagenome | biome: human gut; feature: human-associated habitat; material: faeces | place: Denmark | collected 2008/2010 ...
TGGTAGACGCGCACGTTTCAGGTGCGTGTGTCGAGAGGCATGCAGGTTCGAGTCCTGTTCTGGGCACCATAATTGCGGAAATAGCTCAGTTGGTAGAGCATAACCTTGCCAAGGTTAGGGTCGCGAGTTCGAGTCTCGTTTTCCGCTCTTTCAGAGAAATCGACAAATGTTGGTTTCTCTTTTTTTATGTCATAAGTTTGCTTCTTCTAGCTGATAATATATATATTTGTGCCCGCAATATTTAAATGATATAACCATGAAAACTTATGATATTTATTTTTCGGATGGAAGCTCAAGCGATAATAAAGGCTTCTTTATAAAAATAGAGGAAAAAGCCATACGTATGGCGGAAGATATGCTGGTAAAAGGGAATAGTTACATAGAGGATTATGCCGGGGGAACTATTTCGGTAGTTGACTCAGAAGGCAATACGGTCTGGAGTAAGCCTATTCCGGTGCAGTGATTGTAAAAAGTAGAAGTATTAATATAAAATAATGAATTTATGTTCTCAGGGATAGTTGAAGAATATGCAGAAGTGGTAAAGGTGGTAAAGGATCAGGAAAATCTGCACCTCACGTTGAAATGTTCGTTTGTTGATGAGTTAAAAATAGACCAGAGTGTTTCTCATAATGGAGTTTGTCTGACTGTAGTGAGTATTCAGGATGGAACTTATACGGTTACGGCCATGAAGGAAACTATCGAACGCTCTAATATTGGTTTGCTGAAAGTGGGAGATAAGGTCAATGTAGAACGCAGTATGATGATGAATGGACGTCTGGACGGGCATATCGTTCAGGGACATGTAGATCAGACTGCTACTTGTGTAGCTATAGATGACGCGGAGGGCAGCTGGTATTTTACATTCAAGTATGCATTCGATCCGGAAATGGCAAAACGAGGATATTTTACTGTTGACAAAGGTTCGGTTACAGTGAATGGAGTAAGTCTGACGGTCTGCAATCCGACTGAAGATACTTTCCAGGTTGCCATTATCCCATATACCTATGAACATACCAACTTCCATACGTTTCAGGTTGGTAGCGTAGTGAACTTGGAGTTTGATATTATCGGCAAGTATTTGAGCCGCATGATGCAGTTGACAAAATAAGGTTGCTGTATTTATAAGACTTATCCCCGCCATATTTTATGACGGGGATAATTTTTTTATGCAGAAGAAGAATTATTGTATTTTCTGCTCTTTTCGTATCTGTTGTTCTGATATGTCTGGTGACTGCCTATAAATCTTTCAGTAAAATCTGACTGTTGTTGTACATATATTCCTTGCGTGCATGCTCCAGAATTTTCCATGAGTCAGAATATTGCTGGCGATCTACCTTGAAATCTTCGGAACCGGCAGAATCTAGCTTCTCCAGCAGTGTACCTACTGTAAGTTTATTGATGTCTATGCCCGGAAGATAGCGTACATCGCCTTTTTTCTCTTCTATTGTTTCGAAAATCAGATGTATGTCTTGCAGTTCATATAAGATCCGTTTGGTAAGTCGGATAGGAATCTTGTATTGTTTGCTTATTTCTTCTGCAGAGTAAGGTGTCTTTTCTTCTGCAAAACTCTTGCAGATGGCTGAAAGTATAATGGTGCAAAAGAAATCATGATATCTGCGGCTGATATTTGCACTTTCTTTTCCGAAGTCGAACGAACCCAGATTTTGGCTTACGTAGCTCATTTCAGCTCCGAAGAGGCAGATTGTCCAGGAAATCTGTGTCCATAACAAAAACATGGGAATGGCAGCAAAGCTTCCGTAGATAGCGTTGTAATTTGAAACCCATATCTGGCTGTTTACATAAAAGAACTGAAATGCCTGAAAGGCGGTTCCTGCCAGTATTCCCGGAAACCAGGCGTGCTTTAATTTGACTTTGGTGTTTGGGATAAATATGTAGAGTCCGATAAACATTCCCCAGGTCAGTGCATATGGGGTAAGTCTTACCAGGAATTTCAGGATAGGCGCAAGTACCAGGAAGTTGTCCATGTTCTTTATGTATGTAGTCATAAAAATGGTAAGACCACTTGAGATGACTATCAGCAGTGGTAAAAGCAGAATCATGGAAAAATAATCGGTTATTTTGCGGAAGACTGAACGAGGGTGTTTTACCTGCCAGATTGCATTGAAGCTTCGTTCGATGTTATCTGTCAGTATAAGAACCGTCCATAATAACATGATTAAACCGATTCCGATAAATATTCCACTTTGGGCATGCTCCAGATAGGAGTTTATCCACGAAATAATAAGTTCACTCTGCTGGCTTGCAACACCTTTGCGGAGCTGTATTTCCATTAATGCGTCGAAGCCGAATCCTCGTGCGATGGCGAACAGGATGGCAAGAATGGGAATAATCGACAGTAGCGTGCTGTAGGTCAGTGCGGAGGTACGTATCTGGATACGGTCGTTTAGAAACTGGTTTACAGAAAGATAAACGATTTTGATGCACGAATATATTTGTCGCCGTACGGGAGATATCTCATCTTCGGTAATTCTCCATATGCCGTCGGTGAGAAATTGTAGCCAGTTTTTTATTCTCGTATAACTCATGGCGATAAGGTTTTTCAATGAAAAAAAGCAGTCGGTCTATAAGCCGGGTTCCGTTCTCTGCATCGAAATGCAAAGTGTCTGTCATTTATCTACACTCACTGTCACCAGTAAGTTCTAGCGGTCTACCCTCCGACGTGGGGCGAGCAACCCTCCTTAATGCCGGTTTACATGACCTTACAACTCCTAAGATGCACAGCACGCATATCGCTATACGTCTGGTAGGCTCTTACCCTACCTTCTCACCCTTGCCTTTCCGGTGTGGACTGGCGGTTATTTTCTTCTGCATTACTCTACCTTTGCAGGCAGCTTTCTGTTAGGAAGTAGGATGCTCTGTGTTGCCCGGACTTTCCTCTTGTACATATAAGTACCAGCGACAAACCGACCAACTGCTTTCTGTTTGCAAAGGTACGCAAATAAAACGAATTTGTGTCATTTTTGTCAGAAATATCTGCAATTCTACCGAACAGTCTGATAATGAATGTAAATTTGTCAGGCAGTAGTCGTTAACTGCGGTTAATAGGAAAGTTTGCTTTGTTAAAAGAGGGAAAAAAGATGTTGTGTAGAGTACAATCGTATGAATTTTGTTCTACTTTAGCAAATGAAATGTTAAACAAGAGTTGAAATTAACAATTTAAATGATATAAACATATGAAAAAGGCAACTAAAATCGCATTTGGAGCAGTCGCAGTATTGGCTGTCAGTGCAGGGGTGGCAGGGGTTACTACTTATACTCTTATGCAGTCTAGACAAGACAAAAATTTGTCTTTTTATGATGAATTCCAGACAGCGTCTAATGTGCGCTATGCAGCTTTGGATGCAACTAGCATGCAGCCGATTGATTTGACTAAAGCGGCAGAAAGTTCTTTGAACTCTGTTGTACATATTATGTCTGTACAGAGAAGTAAAGTGAAAACAATACAGAGTCAGCCTGATATATTTGATTTCTTCTTCGGTGATGGGCGCGGACGTCAGCAGCAGGTGCAAACTCCTGAACAGCGTGGATTTGGTTCGGGTGTAATTATTTCGAAGGATGGTTATATTGTAACCAATAATCACGTAATTGATGGAGCTGATGAAATTTCTGTCAAGTTGCACGACGGTCGTGAAATGAAAGGACGTGTAATTGGTACAGACCCGACTACCGATTTAGCATTGGTTAAAATAGAAGGTGATGATTTTCCTGCCATACCGGTTGGTGATTCTGAACGCTTGAAAGTTGGAGAATGGGTACTGGCTGTAGGTAATCCGTTTAATTTGGGTTCTACAGTAACTGCTGGTATTGTCAGTGCTAAGGCTCGTGGACTTGGTGCTAATGGTGTAGAGTCGTTTATCCAGACTGATGCTGCCATTAATCAGGGAAACAGTGGTGGTGCATTAGTTAATGCTAATGGAGAATTGGTAGGTATTAATGCTATGTTGGTATCTCCTACAGGAGCTTATTCGGGTTACGGATTTGCTATTCCTACAAGCATTATGACAAAGGTTGTTACAGACCTGAAGCAATACGGTACTGTACAACGTGCTCTGTTGGGTATTGCAGGACGAAACATGGGTGATGAAACTTATCCGGATGAAATCCGTAAGGAACAGAAAGAGCTGGGCATCAACGATGGTGTACAGGTTGTTGAAGTGACAGAAGGTGGTTCGGTAGATGGCGTTTTGGAAAAGAACGACGTTATAATGGAATTGAACGGAAAGAAAGTGAAGACCATGGCCGAATTACAAGGATCACTGGCTAAATATCGTCCGGGTGATAAGATTAAATTGAAAGTATGGCGCGATAAGAAAGAAAAGACTTTCACTGTAACACTGAAAAATGCCCAAGGTAATACTAAGATTGTAAAGAATGCTGATATGGAATTACTGGGAGCTGCATTCCGTGAAGTACCTGCCGAATTGAAGAAACAACTGAATTTAGGTTATGGTGTTCAGGTAACAGGAGTAAGTGAAGGCAGAATGGCAGATTCTGGTATCCGTAAAGGATTTATCATACTGAAAGCTAACGGAAAACAACTGAAAACAGTGCAGGATCTGGAAGAAGTTATGAAAGCGGCTTCTCAATCTCCTGATCAGGTATTGTTTATGGTAGGTATATATCCATCAGGAAAACGTGCCAACTATGCAGTAGATTTATCACAGAATTAAGTATAATAAACAGGTATTGTTTTTGAAGTAAAAAGATATGTTTGAAAAGTCCGAAGGGTTTACTCTTCGGACTTTTGCTTTTTGCTACCTCGACATTGCGTTTTGGTTTATATTGGAGTGGAATGTATACCTAAAGCTAGGTATTTTGTGCTAAAAGCCTTTCTCTGGGTAAAAAAAGAGAGGATATTTAGAACAGTGTCTCTTTTTTTGCTACTTTTGCACAGATTTTGGCTGCATGTGCCGAATGACGCGGCGGCGGCTTAAACGAAGATAATAACTAAAACATAAAGCATGATACACAAAGTATTAATCGCTAACCGTGGCGAAATTGCTGTGCGCGTGATGCGTTCTTGCCGTGAAATGGGCATTCGTACCGTGGCAGTCTTTTCGGAAGCTGATAGAACGGCACGCCACGTACTTTATGCAGATGAGGCTTGCCTGATTGGTCCGGCAGCATCTCGTGAAAGCTATCTGAATATTGATAAAATTATCATGGCGGCTAAGCGCCATGGAGTGGATGCAATTCATCCGGGATATGGTTTCTTATCGGAAAACTCCGAGTTTGCACGTCGTTGTCGTGAAGAAGGAATCATTTTTATCGGTCCTGATCCTGAAACAATGGATGCGATGGGCGATAAGATTTCTGCGCGTAAACACATGATTGCTGCGGGAGTGCCGGTGGTTCCTGGTACGGAACAGCCTTTGCAGAGTGTAGAGGAAGCAAAAGAAATCTGTAATCGTATCGGTTATCCGGTTATGCTGAAGGCTTCTATGGGAGGCGGTGGTAAAGGTATGCGCCTTATTCATAGTGAGTCTGAAGTGGAAGAAGCTTATAATACAGCTCGTTCGGAATCAATGTCATCATTTGGTGATGATACAGTTTATCTGGAGAAATTTGTAGAGGAACCGCATCATATTGAATTCCAGATTTTAGGAGATAATTATGGTAATGCGGTACATCTGTTCGAACGCGAATGTTCTATTCAGCGTCGTAACCAGAAGATTGTAGAAGAAACTCCATCTCCGTTTGTTACTCCTGAATTGCGCCAGAAAATGGGTGAGGCTGCTGTAGCGGCTGCCAAGGCTGTAAATTATAAGGGAGCAGGAACAATTGAATTCCTTGTTGACAAGCACCGCAATTTCTATTTCCTTGAAATGAATACTCGTCTTCAGGTAGAACATCCTATTACAGAAGAAGTTGTAGGTGTTGACTTGGTAAAGGAACAGCTCCGTATTGCAAACAATGAGCCTCTTCATTTCAAACAGGAAGATCTGAAGCAGCGTGGTCATGCTATCGAATGTCGTATTTGCGCAGAGGACTCTGAAAATAACTTTATGCCTTCACCGGGAGTTATCCGTCAGTTGATGGAACCCAACGGTATTGGTGTTCGTATCGATAGCTATGTATACGAAAGTTATGAAATTCCTATTTATTATGACCCGATGATCGGTAAGCTGATTGTATGGGCTACTACTCGTGAATTTGCTATCGAACGTATGCGCCGTGTGCTTTACGAATACAAGATTACCGGCTTGAAAACAAATATCGGTTATTTGCGTCACATCATGAATGTACCTGATTTTGTAGAAGGTCATTATAATACCTTGTTTATACCAAAGCATCAGGATATGTTGCGTGAATGGGCTGGTCAGAAGGAAGAAGAAACTGAAAATATTGCTATGATTGCAGCATACATCGACTATCTGATGAATCTGGAAGAGAATAATTCTGGCTCTTCAGACAATCGTCCTATCAGTCGTTGGCGTGAGTTCGGATTGAAAAAAGGTGTATTGCGAATTTAAAGAAGATATTTATGGAAATACATATAGGTGATAGAGTTGCTGACGTTACGTTGGTTAGCAAGGAAGGCAATAAAGTACAGTTGACTATCGACGGTGTTCCTTACGATGTTGATATTGTAATGGCAGAAAACGGTAGTTGTTCTATTTTGCATGAAGGAAAATCGTATAATGCAGAACTGATCCGTAAAGAAGGCGGAAAGAGTTATACGGTAAATGCTCATTACCAGTCATATAATATTGATATTATAGATTCGCAGGCAAAATACCTTCGCATGCGTAAGGGAGCTGATGAGAAACAGCAGGATAAGATTGTTTCTCCTATGCCGGGTAAAGTGGTTAAGATTCCAGTAAAGGCTGGCGACCGCTTGCAGGCTGGTGATATCGTGGTTGTGATAGAAGCCATGAAGATGCAGAGTAATTACAAAGTAAACAGCGAATGTGTTGTAAAAGAAATCTTCGTAAATGAAGGTGACTCTGTAAACAGTAACCAGGTTATCATGACACTGGATGTAATTAAAGAGGAGGATTAAATTTATGACAACAGCAGAACAATATAAAAAATTTGAGGAGCTGGATAAACTGGCTGCTCAGGGTGGAGGAGTAGAGCGTGTTGAAAAGCAACATGCCAATGGTCATATGACTGCCCGCGAACGTATTGATATGTTGCTCGATAAAGGTACGTTCAATGAAATTGATAAGTTTGTGGTTCATCACTGTACTGATTTCGGTATGGAGAAGAAACATATTCCTGGTGACGGTATCGTTTGTGGATATGGTAAAATTGATGGACGTCTAGTATATGTTTATGCTTACGACTTTACCGTATATGGTGGAACACTTAGTGCTACCGGTGCGCAGAAGATTGTAAAGGTACAGCAACTGGCATTGAAAAATGGTGCTCCGGTAATTGCTTTGAATGACTCGGGTGGCGCACGTATTCAGGAAGGTGTGGGAAGTATTTCTGGATATGCTTCAATCTTCTATCAGAATACTATTGCATCAGGTGTTATCCCTCAGATTTCAGCAATTCTTGGTCCGTGTGCAGGAGGTGCTTGTTATTCTCCGGCATTGACAGACTTTATCTTCATGGTAAAGGAAAAGAGTCACATGTTTATCACTGGTCCGGATGTAGTAAAGGCTGTTACTCATGAAGAAGTTGATAAGGAAGAGTTAGGTGGTGCATATACTCATAGCAGTAAGAGTGGTGTTACTCACTTCCTTTGTGAAACAGAAGAAGAAACTTTGATGAGTATTCGTGAGCTGCTGAGTTTCTTGCCTTCTAACAACATGGAAGATGCTCCTTCTATTCCTTGTACAGATGATATCCGTCGTGCAGAAGAATCACTGATGACAGTTATTCCTGACGACCCGAATATGCCATATGATATCAAAAATATCATCGAACCGGTAGTCGACAATCATTATTTCTTCGAGGTTATGCCTCACTTTGCAAAGAATATTGTAGTCGGTTTTGCTCGTTTGGGTGGACGTTCTGTAGGTATCGTTGCCAATCAGCCGGCATATCTGGCAGGTGTGCTTGATATTGACGCTTCTGACAAGGCTTCTCGTTTCATCCGTTTCTGCGACTGTTTCAATATTCCTATTGTAACATTCGAAGATGTACCGGGTTTCTTGCCAGGATGTACACAGGAACACAATGGTATTATCCGTCACGGTGCAAAGATTGTATACGCTTATGCAGAAGCTACTGTTCCTAAGATAACAGTAATTACACGTAAGGCTTACGGAGGTGCATACATCGTTATGAATAGTAAACCTATTGGCGCTGATGTGAACTTCTCTTATCCTACAGCTGAAATTGCTGTAATGGGAGCAGACGGTGCTGTGAATATTCTGTATCGTAAAGCTACGCCGGAAGAAAAAGCTAAGGCTGTAGAAGAATACAAGGAGAAATTCTCTAATCCGTATCGTGCAGCTGAACAGGGCTATATCGATGAAATCATTCTTCCGAAAGATACTCGTTATAAACTGATTCAGGCACTTGAAATGACTCAGAATAAGAGTGTAAGCAATCCTCCGAAGAAACACGGTAACATGCCTTTGTAATTGATTTGAAGGAAATAATATAAATTTAGCCATCTCAACCTAATCCGTTGGGATGGCTTTTTTGTTTTAATTCCATATAATTTCATGATATAGCACAACTGTTGTGTTTATTATTGTTTTTTATTTGTTTTTTAAGCAGACTGTATCGTTTGCAAGGCGACAGAAGTTTATTGAATATAATTCTTAAAATAATATTAAGTAGTATTTAAACACGTTTGAAAGCGTGGCGGTCAGTTCGAGGTTTCCTCTTTTTATATCGATTTTTTTGTATCTTTGAAGCGATAATTATTTAAGCTATTAGTATATGATGAAAAAATGGATAATGATGGCAGCATTATTTGGCTGTCTGTTTGCCGGAGTCTCTACAGTACAAGCACAGGAAGTTACTCCTGATGAAGTAGGATATATAGTTAAAGTGGGTGATGAAGCTCCCGATTTTGAAATGACTTTGACCGACGGTCAGAAAGTAAAATTATCTTCTTTGCGTGGAAAAGTTGTGATGCTTCAGTTTACAGCAAGCTGGTGTGGGGTTTGCCGTAAAGAAATGCCTTTTATCGAGAAGGATATCTGGCAGAAACATAAAGATAATACTTCATTTGCACTTTATGGAGTAGACCGTGATGAACCTTTGGAAAAGGTTAAAGCTTTTGCAAAGCAGACAAAAGTAACATATCCGCTCGGACTTGATCCGGGAGCAGATATCTTTGCTAAATATGCGGTTCGTAACGCTGGTATCACCCGCAACGTGTTAATCGACAAGACTGGCAAGATTGTGATGATGACACGTTTATATAACGAGGAAGAGTTCTCTACTTTGTGTAAGAAAATAGATGAACTGCTGAAATGATGCGGCTTAAGTATACATTACTCATCCTATGCTGTCTGGTCGTTCTTCCTGGGTTTTCTCGTAAGAAAAAGACTTCGGGATATGAACCTCTATTTGGAAAATCACAGGCAGCCTACCAGATTACTTCCAGTTCATTAAAAGGAGCTACCTTCTATTTGGTCAGCGGTCATGGAGGACCAGATCCGGGATGCATCGGCAAGTATAGAGGAAAGGAGCTGCACGAAGATGAATATGCCTATGATATTGTTTTGCGTTTAGGCAGAGAATTGCTGAAACGTGGTGCTAAGGTTCATTTTATTATTCAGGACAAGAAAGATGGAATCCGAAATGCTGCGATATTGAATAACAGTAAGCGGGAAACATGTATGGGTGAAGCAATTCCATTGAATCAGGTAGCAAGGTTGCAACAGCGTTGTGATGCTATTAACCGGTTATATCGTAGAGATAATAGCAATTATAAACGTGCAATCTTTGTTCATGTGGATAGCCGTAGCAGAGGTAAACAGACGGATGTTTTCTTTTATCACTCACCTGGCAGTAAATATGGAAAACGTCTTGCCGATCAGTTGAAGCGTACTTTTACTGCAAAATATGACCGTCATCAGCCTAATAGAGGATTCAATGGAACGGTTAGTTCGCGTAACTTGTTTGTCCTTCGGAACTCAACGCCTTATGCTGTCTTTTTGGAATTAGGAAATATTCAGAACGCACGCGATCAGCAACGTTTAGTGATACCCGACAATCGTCAGGCATTAGCCAACTGGATTGCTGAGGCTATGGTTAGCGATTATAAGAAAAGTAAGTAGTAACTGTATGATATTCAGTTGTTGAAGAGAAATAGTTTAATTTTGTCTGTATTGGATAGGCAGTATATAGTTAACAGCTGAACATTGAAAAAACAATAGCGGAACTTCTGTTCATTGAGCAAAAGTTCCGCTATTGCTTTTTTGCCTGAACCTGAGAAACACGTTATTCAGATATAAAGTGAAACTCTCAAGCAGGTGATTTTTATTAAGTTCTGCCATGAAAAATTTGATACTAAGACCTTTCTTTTTTGGCAGAACTTATTGATTTTTTATTGTCGGTCAGGTTTATTCTTCAGCAAGTAACAGCTCCATTACCTGACAAGCTGATTTAGCCACAGAAGTACCAGGACCAAATATAGCCATAACTCCAGCTTTATACAGGAAGTCGTAATCCTGTGCCGGTATGACACCTCCTGCAAATACCAGAATATCTTCACGTCCCAGACGTTTCAACTCTGCAATGATTTGTGGAATTAAAGTCTTGTGTCCGGCGGCTAATGAAGAAACTCCTACTGCATGAACATCGTTTTCTACGGCTTCGCGAGCAGCTTCCTCCGGAGTCTGGAACAACGGTCCCATGTCAACATCAAAACCACAGTCTGCAAATCCTGTAGCTACAACTTTTGCACCACGGTCATGTCCGTCCTGTCCCATTTTGGCAATCATTACACGCGGACGGCGACCCTCTTTCTTTGCAAATTCTTCAGTCAGTTCGCAAGCTCTTGCGAAATCTGCATCCTTTTTACTTTCTGATGAATACACGCCTGAAATAGTTCTTATTACTGCTTTATAACGTCCTACAATTTTTTCACATGCATCGGATATTTCTCCTAATGTGGCACGTACGCGAGCGGCTTCTACAGCCAGTTCCAGCAAGGTGCCTTTACCTGTACGTACGCATTCGGTAATAGCTTCCAGTGCTTTGTCTACTTCGGCCTGGTTTCTTCCTTCGCGCAGGCGACGTAAGTTTTCTATCTGTTCCTGACGTACAGCTGTGTTGTCTACTTCCAGAATATCAATCGGATCTTCTTTTTCCAGACGATATTTGTTTGTACCTACGATGGTCTGTTCACCTGAGTCGATACGAGCCTGTGTACGAGCTGCAGCTTCTTCAATACGCATCTTAGGTATACCTGTTTCGATAGCCTTAGCCATACCACCCAGTTTTTCGATTTCCTGAATGTGTTCCCAAGCTTTATGCGCCAGTTCGTTGGTCAGCGCTTCTACATAGTATGAACCACCCCACGGGTCTACATTTTTACATATCTGGGTTTCTTCCTGGATATAAATCTGTGTATTACGTGCAATACGTGCAGAGAAATCAGTTGGCAGAGCAATAGCTTCGTCCAGCGCATTGGTATGCAGTGACTGAGTGTGTCCTAGTGCAGCAGCCATTGCTTCGATGCAAGTACGTCCTACGTTGTTGAACGGATCCTGCTCTGTAAGCGACCATCCTGAAGTCTGTGAGTGTGTACGCAGTGCAAGTGATTTCGGATTCTTCGGATTAAACTGTTTTACAATCTTTGCCCAAAGCATACGTGCAGCACGCATCTTGGCAATTTCCATGAAATGATTCATGCCGATTGCCCAGAAGAAAGACAAACGAGGAGCAAAGGCATCGATATCAATACCTGCAGCAACTCCTGCGCGCAGATATTCCAGACCGTCGGCAAGTGTATAAGCCAATTCGATATCGGCTGTAGCACCAGCTTCCTGCATGTGATATCCTGAGATAGAGATAGAGTTGAATTTCGGCATTTTTTGAGAAGTGTACTCAAAGATATCCGAAATGATCTTCATGGAGAATGCAGGCGGATAGATATATGTGTTACGCACCATGAACTCTTTCAAAATATCATTTTGAATAGTTCCGGCCATTTCTTCCAGTTTAGCTCCCTGTTCCAGTCCCGCATTGATATAGAATGCCATAACAGGAAGTACGGCGCCGTTCATAGTCATGGAAACTGACATCTTATTCAATGGAATACCGTCGAACAATACCTTCATATTTTCCAGTGAGCAGATAGAAACACCAGCCTTACCAACATCTCCCACTACACGCGGATGATCTGGGTCGTAGCCGCGGTGTGTCGGAAGGTCGAAAGCAACTGACAAACCTTTCTGTCCGGAAGCCAAGTTACGGCGATAAAATGCATTCGATTCTTCAGCTGTAGAAAATCCTGCATACTGGCGGATAGTCCACGGACGGAACGTATACATCATCGAGTACGGACCTCTCAGGTAAGGAGGAATACCCGCAGCATAGTTCAGATGCTCCATGCCTTCCAGGTCTTCTTTCGTATAAACCGGCTTCACCTGAATCTGTTCCGGTGTTCTCCAATTGGCTTTGATGTCATTGGCTTTTTGCCATTCCATACCATTTTGAGGATGGAATCCGGCATATATATCGATATTTTTAAAATTCGGTTTCATAGCATTACTTAATTCCTAGCTTTTCATTATATTCTTTCAAGGTCTCCAATACGTTGCAGCGTACATGTATGAAGTTTTCTATGCCGGCAGCTTTCAATTCTTCCATGCAAGCAGGAGCTCCTGCCACAATAAACAT
>ERZ779978.564-NODE-564-length-12345-cov-3.33548_pt1 | contig 12345 bp, 14 predicted proteins | sample MGYA00511938_ERZ779978 | MGnify/ENA primary metagenome ERZ779978 (study PRJEB29588, sample SAMEA2153557) | human gut metagenome | biome: human gut; feature: human-associated habitat; material: faeces | place: Denmark | collected 2008/2010 ...
GGCTTTGGGGGTGACAGATCCGGAAGAAACGGTTTTCTCGGCTTTGCAGGGTGCGGTGGATGGCAAGGAAACGCGGCTTCCATGGATACGGTTGCAGGAGAATATATCCCTGTGCCCGTCATGCAGGAAAATGGCGGATGCGGAGTATCTTCTGCAGAACGAATACGGGAGGGAAAATTTCCTTAAAGAACTGGCTGCCAGAACGGATGGAGGGTACGATTTTGTGCTTCTTGACTGCCCGCCGGCTGTCGGACTGATCACGGTCAACGCGCTTGTGGCCGCCACCGATCTGATTATACCGGTGCAGCCGGAAGTGGCTTCTTTATATGGTCTGGTTTCCATCCTGGATACGGTTGCTGTAATACAGAGGAAGATCAATAGGGGACTGAACCTGCTCGGCATGCTGGTGACACAGTATGACAGAAGGACTACATTGCATGCGGAGATATTGGAAGCGATGCGAAAACAGTACGGGGAAACGGTCTTTTCCACGGTCATCAGCCGTTCCATCAGGGTGGCAGAGTCCATGAGCAGAAAGACGGATGTCGTATCTTACAGCAGGAACAGCAGTGGAGCGGCGGACTACCGGTCCCTTACCCGGGAGATCCTGTTCAGATTGAATATGGTTGACAACAAATAAAAGTAAATAAAGAATATGGGAAAATTTATTGGAATTGACGAGATTCTGCAGGGCGGAACACCAAACCGTCCCACACACTCCACTCCGGAGGAGGGGAAGAAAGGGGAAGCACTGGCCAGAACCTCACTGGAGTATCCGTTGGAACTGCACCGCAAGGTGAAGAAATACGCTGTTGACGCTGGAATGAAGGAGAAGCAGGTCATAGCACAGGCTATACGGGAATTCTTCGAGAGAGTGGAGAAAGAATAAAGAACATAAAATTGAAGAAAATGAAGACATTCGGATATTTGTTGATGGCGGTCATGGCGTGCATGACATGTTCCTGCCGGGATGAGGAACCACTGCCGAACCCGGTTCCTCCCGTAATGGAGCCGGAAAATCCCGGAAACCCGGAAGAGCCGGATACGGGAAAGGTGTACATCGGCATCGCCCCTATCATCGAGAACATGCAGGAACAGAGGGCCGTGGTGGAGAACTGGAAGGAGGGGCATTGCCTGGGAGTGACAGCTGCAGGGGATGTGAACATACCCTTCACTTTTGACGGCAGGCGGTGGAAAGCCGGAAAACAGGTGGAGGTGACGGCTGAGCAGAAAGTGTCCGCCTATTATCCTTATAATGTACAATATACGGACATGACCGCCATACCTGTGGACATCACGACACAGGAGGATTATATGTATGGAGAAGGAGGGGTAAGCGTTGAGAAGCCGAGCGCGGTCCTTGTGATGAAGCATGCTCTCTCCCTGGTCAGGATCCTGATAAAAAAGAATGATTATACAGGTGACGGGAGGGTGGATGCGGTCACTTTTGGAGGTGTAAGGCTGTCTGCGTCCATGGATGTCACGTCCGGAAAGCTCCTTCCGACAGGACAGCCCGGAGAATATAAGGCCGGAGGGAACTACACACTGGACGATGCCTCTCCGGTATATGTGGAGGCAATCCTGATGCCTGTGGGTACGGCTGAGGGTATCACTGTCAATGTACATGTGGACGGGAGGGATTTTACCTATGCCCTGCCGCCTACCCATGTGTGGAATCCCGGCATGATCTATACTTACACTCTGAATATGAAATCCGGTTATAACTGTGAGGTGGACGTGGACCATGTGCCGATGGATGAGGAGTATTGGAGCACTTTCGGAAAGACCGACCGGATTGTCATGAGGGATTGCGGGACGGACAGGATTTATATATGGCCGAATTATACGTTCTATGGCTATGACACCTATACCGGTGAGGGTAAGGTCTGGGGATTCTTTTTGCGGTATAGAAACCGTGGAGGTGGGGAAGACTTCGCCGGACAGGCACGGTTCGTGCTGATGGATGGGGACAGGATTGTGGAACAGTACCAGCCGTTTGATATCAAATGCGGAAACGGTGCATGGGACGGATACTGCAAGTATTGTTATGTGCAGGCCGTGCCGGGGACATACCGGCTGGCAGTGCTGTTCAAAAAGAACGGGGAGTCAGCCTGGTTCAAGCCTTACGGATACGATCAGAATTCCAATGATGGGGAATGGATGTATGAGGTGAGACCGGCCACTGATATGCCGGCACTTCGGATGATAACATTAGAGAATCAGAAATGCAATACGTTTCTGGCATATCCTGTTCCTGATAATGACTGGTTCAATATAGTCTATACGCTTTCAAACAAAAGCAGGAAAGCCATGAAAGGGACTGTAAAGGTTGTATGGGAGAGGGAGTTCAAACTGGAATCCAACTCCTACAGACCGAGTGATAAAAAGGAGAACAAGATTGATGACTATGAATGGCGCGATGAACTGGGAAGCTGCACTGTTGACATAGCGGCAGGAGTACGTTTTTGGAAAGGGATAGTATCCTGCAAGTTCCCGATTCAGCGAGCAAATCCAAGAGATCCTGTTAGCGGTGTTGGTTATTGCACTCCGATAGCCCATTTGTATTATCGGGAAGAAGGAAGCTGTGAGTGGAAGCTTTTGCGGTGTGACACAGAATACCTGTTCAACCGGAACTATCCGGGTTCCGAGTCTGCAAAAATGGATGAAGCGTTTAATTACTTAGGCATTATACCCCAAAGTTGGTAAAAGACGATAACAGGCCCCATTCTTCCTAAAGAAAAAAGATAAGACATGATAGTCAATGTACCGATTTACAGGAGAACCGTATAGAAAGATTTCAAGATCTTCTTTACGCTCCTTGTAATAAATTTGGCTGTTAGTATTGATGTTTGGAATAGTGCGGTTTATGATAATGACAGCCGGTATGTGCAATGTGAACAAGCTGGAATGCCTTTTTCTGAAGGATTCCGGCTTGTTTATTACATGGCTGAAAAAACAAGACAAATAAGAGGGATGTGTCCATAGTGTTCCTGGAACACCCGGTATTTGGGTAGAACTCCGGTAGAAAATGTTTTCTCCACCCTTTTGAAGGAGAAAAAGTATGGACAGACGGTCTTGCAATCGCTCCGTTCCGGTGTTTTATCTTGAGTTTTGTTATGTTTTTTCTATTTTCTACCATTGTTCTACCAGTAGGGCGGGGAAAGTAATGATATCACACTTTTATCAAGGAATTACATATAGAATGCAGGGGTATATTGGTCAGATTTAGTATCTTTGCAAAAAATGGTACTGATATGGAGGACAAGTTGATTTCCCGATATGATATTTTAGTGAACCGGTACAAGGAACTTGTATCTGAGAAGCTGAGCAGGAAAGATTTTATAGAATACAATGAAATTCTATTCTCGGCGCATAGCTGTGCTATAGAGGGGAACAGTTTTTCAGTGGACGAGACCCGCACCTTGAAAGAAAAAGGGCTGGGCATGATCCCCAAAGGCAAGACCTTGCTGGAGGCATTTGAAATCCTGGATCATTTCCAGGCTTATGAATATCTTCTGAAGAATTTGGACAGGCCGCTGACCGAGGAACTCCTGAAGGAAACCCACCGGCTGCTGACGGAACATACCCTCTCTTACAAGACCCAATACGATGAAATACCGTCCAACCCGGGAGAATATACAACAGTGGACATGTGTGCCGGTGATACGATATTTGGGGACCATGAGCAGCTGATAAAGCAGGTCCCCCGCCTGTTACAAAGCACCCAGCAGGTCCTGGACTCCGGGAAGATCCATCCGATGATCATCGCGGCAAGATTTCATGGATTTTATGAATATCTGCATCCCTTCCGGGACGGAAACGGTCGTCTGGGACGTCTGATGTCCAATTTTATATTGCTCAAAAAAGAACAGCCGCTGCTGATAATCCCCGGTTCGCAGAGAGAGGAATATATCACCGCCTTAAAATATATCAAAAAAGAGCGTACAGATGAATTTCTGATAGATTTTTTCTTCCGGACATCCATAAAACGGATGGAACAGGAAATAGAGGAAAAAAAGAATCTCACGGAGAATTTTATCAGGGGGATGGAATTTGTTAGAAATGTAAAATCATCCAATGATGACATTTCAGAAATCTAATATTACATTCTGACAGTCCGAACAGTACTTTGCAGGCGAACTTTTCAAAAGCCGGTAAAACGTTCTATTTCTCCATCCGGACAGGAAGAGGCAAACTGGATGTCTTTGATGAACGTGGTGAAACCACATTGCTGCCATCTGCTTCAGAAATAGTATTGAATCTTTCACCGGATGATGAAAACTTGGAACGAGGTGGTTACCTGATATCTCCAGAGCCGGAATCCGGTTGGAAATATGGAGAGGATGAATGGTATGTGAATGGCAACGGGATACCCTCCGGACAATATGGTCAATATTTATTTACGTACAATGATTACAGCCGTTATCCTGATGGAAGCAGATTCGTATACGATTTCAAAGCGGACAATCCTATAAAGGTGACTATACAGACTGGCATGTGGAGTAACAATTCTTTCTCCTTGTATACGCACGGTGATTTCAGAATTGGCTTTTCTGCTACCGGTCTGAGTTCCGGTCAGCAAACCCGTGAGTTCTCATATGGAGACCGGGTAACAATATATGCGGATGGTGCGGATTATGCCGTGCCGGGAGAAGGTGACCGCTGGAGATATAACTATCTGAGAGGTTTCTTTACTACCGGATGGCAGGCTTTGGACGATCTTGGGGAATACTCCCAGACATCAGCCGGTTCATATTCATTTACAGCGACAAAGGATATAACTATTAACATTGTATTCATGTCCACTATCAGATAAAATACAAGGGCTGTCTTAAAAAAATGACTTGACAGCCTCTTGTTATAATAGCCTTTATCTTGTCATACAAAATAAAAAAGAACTTGTAACAGAAGTTAATGTGCAACAGATTTTGGTTTTACGCACAAAATAGGCAGAATTCCTGCCTATTTTTATAAGTGTGGAAACATTCTACATCAGACCACACTATATGAGGATTATTTCCATTTTTTACATAATAAAAAAATAACAATTAACTGATAATCAGAATAAATATTCTTTTGGCATGGGAATTGCCTTATCATTATCGTAAAACAATAACCATTAAAAATATAAGATTATGAAAAAATTTTTTGTTGCAGTAGCATTGGTAATGGGATTAGGAACAACAGTGGCATTTGCCGAAAATTTGACTTCAGGTGTTGAAACAGTCATGGCAGTAAATGACTTCACCCCTATTGAAGTGAAAGACCTTCCGGCAGCGGTAACGGAAGCAATCGCCAAAAATTTTGCGGAATCAACCGTCAAGGAAGCGGCGGTGGAAGCGGCAGAGGATGGCAGCAAGACCTATCAGGTTGTTCTGACAGACAAGGAGGGAGCTGAAAGTACGGTGTTCTTCAATGAGAAAGGTGAAATACTGAAATAATATATTTTGCGTCTTTCTTGATAAAGAACTGAATTTGCCCTCATAAGAAGAGAACAGTTCTTATCAAAAGATACAGGGTCTTTATAAATAATTTCATTCATAAAGATTGTCGTTTTTTACTAATATTGAACCGTTTTTACAGGAGCAACTGTCCGAGATGAACAGTTGCTCTTTTTAATTTTTATGTTGCCGTTCATAACTGCCAGTACATTGTGAAAATCTATTTTAAGTATCCAATAGTTTGGCAGAGAAAGATGAGGTGTCAAAACACTGACATAACCTCATCTGTAATGCGAAATTAAATCAAAAAATATACCTATAGTTTCCAATTACCTTATCAACTTTGCCAACATTTGAAATAGGTTCATTGGAGCAAACAGTGACACCATCCACAACCAAAGTGAATGATTTTTCTTTGCTGGTCATGCTCTCAGACACCTCACCGTTATATCTGTCATAACTATCCAATCGTGATGCCGGAGATCCCGATGTGACTGCAAAGGTATAATTTTCCTCCCAAGAGTCGTAATTTCCTCTATCATCTTCCCGTTCTGTGATTTCAACACCATAAACAGTGTAAGTCGCTGAATGACCTGAGGTAACAGAAACAGATCTGGTTAATTGTCCCATTAAAACTTCATCTTTGAAAGAGACATTTATAATCGTAACAGATTGTTTAAAGTTCGCCTGCAAAGTACTGTTCGAACTTTGCAACTGCACAGTGGTACTGGCTGAGGAGGCATTCATAATTTTTGCATCTCCTTTAGTCACAGTCCATCCGGAAAATGTGTATCCGGATTTTGCAACAGCGGTGATGGGGATATTGGTTTTTACTTTGTATGTTCCCCCTCCGGTAACAGTTCCTCCGGAGGTCGGATTGGCAGTCAGGGTCAAAGTACGTTTCTTTTCCTTGAACTTGCACTTGAATTTATGATCCTTGCCATTCAGAAAAACTTGATATGATACAGAACTTCCACTGCCTGTATAATTGTACTTTTGGGGTTCATCTGACGGTCCCCCGTAGAAATAGTCTATCTCATATCCGTCAGAGGCTTCAGCACCTACCGTGGGTCTTTCTTTACCATCATAAAGTCCCTCTCCATAAGCGGTACCACCGATAAACGATACGGTACGTGAGTCCGCATCCTCTTCTCCGTCAACCTCGATAGTCACCGCGGTCTTTCCGGTTGTGAGCTCTTTTTCAATTTCTTCACTGCATGAGCAGCCTAAGAAGATGGTTGCCAGCAGCACAATGTAATGTAAATGATTTGTTTTCATAAATTGTATTTTGATAGTTTTTAATATGCAAATGTAAGTGGGAAGCAGCACAACCTTTTTGTGCTGCCCTTCACTAAATTTTAATTTTCAGTTGGATATCAAAAGATTTCTTGAAATAATATGTATTTCGTTCATTGTCATATTCAATCTCTGCACCCATGGCCCGGAGCTCTAAGAAGTAATTAATGATTGTATTGCGATGTACGCCCATTTCCTTCGCTATTTTTGCGGCACTTCCTGTATGTTCTTTTTTCAGCAGACGGGTCAGTGTCTGTAATCTTTCCATGTAGTCCAGTATTCTCATAATCCTCTTCTTTTTCTGATGTATGGCCTGACCGGCCTTCCGTACTTTCTCACCTCATAATGCAGATGGTTTCCCGTGCTTTTTCCGCTTGATCCGATGAATCCGATCACTTTGCCACTCCTGACCTCTTCACCTTCCGGAACATAACAGGCGGACAAGTGCCCGTACAGGGTCACAAAACCATAGGCATGGCGTATCATCACACAGTATCCATATCCTCCCTTTCTTCCTGAGTATATGACTTTTCCATCAGCTGCGGCATGCACGGTCGATGCAAGTTCCGCCGCAATATCCACTCCTGAATGGAACCTGCGCTGTCCGGTAACCGGGTCGCTCCTCCATCCGTAGGCGGAACTGATACGGTGGAACCGGTGTACAGGGGGATGTACCGGTATCCTGTATTCCAGATGATGCCTCTCCACGATGTCCATGATCTCCCCGATGCGCTCAAGACTGGAACACCGGGAGAGTGCGTCCTCCAATATGGCCCTTTCCTTATCAGGTACCGGACAGAAGAGGCATAGGAACAGAACTAGTTTCGTTATCATGTGGTATTCTTTATGGTTTTCCTACAATCTCCGGGAACAGTATCTCCGCATTGATCAGCTGTTTGTTCTTCAATTTGTAATAGAAATGTCTTCCCCCGTTTCTCTCCTGTATCTCTATGATGAGCACCTTCTTGTCCGGTATGGTGAATTTCGGAAGGGCGACCGTAAAGTCACATGAGGAAAGCGCAGCCACCTCCTCCGGACGGTTGAAAGAGAAGAGGGGCTGCTGCTCCAGCTGCTGGACGGCGGTCTTTTTCCGTTTTTTCGCATCCTGTATATAAAAACGGATGAAGTCTATGGTATAGCCGATCTGGGAACGGTTGTGCAGCCCGAAGCGGAACAGCAGGATATCATTGTCCACAAAGATATTGGTCACGCAGAATCTCATGCCGGCCACCTCGTCCCTGATATTGGTCAGCAGCTTCGGCCTCCGTGATATCTCTTTTTCAAGCAGTGCTTTCTGCCGGGTATTCCGCTCTCTTCCCTCCAGTATGGCCACCTGCTTCTTTTTGGTGTCCTGTTTGTCCACAATGAAGGAAAATCTCTCACATCCGGGCGCATACCGCAGGTCAAACGTATAGAACCTGCCGCTTTCGGTGATGGCTGTAAGGTTGGTCTGCAGGGCAAACGGCGACACGGCCCTGAGTGCGACAATATTGTTCACATTCTCCGCTTTCTCCACCTGTACGGTGGTGTTTCCGAAATCCACATACACGATTTTTTCCGGATAGATCACATGGGTCAGTTTCTCGTCAGAAACCGGAAGAACCGCCGTTTCCGGCATGGTACCGCCCTCCTTGTAGACAGCCTGCGCTCCCTCGTCGAAGGATATGCAATAGGTGTAATACCTGCTGTCCTCCGTAACAACCGACAGGTTGGTCTCTCCTTTGAAATCCCTTACCGTTGATTTCAGCCGGATGACGGACGGACATACCTGTATGACTTCCCCTATGATGTTCTCATCCCCCATGTTCAGGTATTTCACGGGAGTGGGGAATATCATATGGAGCGTCTTCTCATAACCGATCTTCAGGTTTCTGCACTCCAGCTCGTCAATACGGGGCTGCTGGGCTCTTCCTGATAAAAAAGCAAACAGGAGAAGTATCCCTGTGATGTAAATTCTGTTTTGTCTCATATCTTGATAAATTATATTTTAATAGTTTGATGTTTATCTTTGCATCCGGCTTTAGAATTTGATTCGTGATGAATTTCCTGTCCGGCATTCTTAACGTTTGCTATTTGATTGTCTGTCCCTTTGACATTTGTCCGGTTCATCTTCCGATTGCCCTCTTCCTGTTTCCTTGAATATTCACGGTAACTTTTCCAAAACCCCAAAATGTGGAAAACAATGGTAAGGGTGAGAAGAAAGCAGAAAAGCAAGATGGTCACAGAGCCGTCTTTCGATAGGAATTCTTCCATTTCGTACAGTTCTTTTAATTATCATTCGTTATTGTCACTTCCCAGGTCCGTTTATAATAGTTTACAGGCACTTCACTTTTTGAGCGTCGGATGTTCTTGTAGGCACGGATTTAAACGTCCGGAGCAGCTGCCGGTCTTCAACAGTGCCGGATCGTCCAGGTCGAAAATCCAGTGTGACTGGGGTATGAGCAATTCAACCCTTACGGGTGCATCATCCGGCTTCAATCCGGGAAGTCCCGGCAGACCGTTCATGTCCGGAATAAGGCAGCGGCCGTCAGCCGGTTCATGAAGATACAGTCCGGTCCGTCCGTCTTTCAGGACGAGCCATGCCGGAAAGCATGCCTCCGGTTCATATTCCGACTGTTCCACTTCCGTGTCGTCTGTTCCCGGATAACGGACACGCATCCTGATCCGTATCGAAATCCCGTATTCAGGAAGGGAAAGAAACCTGTCAGCATCATCCGGTGTGAGGATTTCATGCAGTACGGATACATCAGGGGACAACAACCTTCCACGGGAGTGTGTCCTACTGTCCGGATACTGTTCACTGTTCATATGCAAGGAGGCCTTTCCGTCCGGCATGAATACACACCATACAAATACTCCCTCCTCCATGAGGTCACCTGTTATTGTCCTGCTGTCTTTCATATCTTTATTTTAATGTTTCAATATGCCGTTTCCGGTCAGCTTTCCCCCGGTTCTTTTTTCTCCATCAGAAACACGGCATAGTTGGTCTTGATGGTGACCTTCACTTTCTTGATATTCTTGCTTGCGGCCTGCTTGGTGGCGTTCACCACACCGTTCACGCCTCCGGCAATAAGCTGGCTGCCCATGTCCAGGCCTCCGGTTATCTGCGGATTTGTCCCGTCCACCGCCCCGGCCGTGGCATCCTTGTTGATTTCCGCCTTTGCGTTCCCCGGTACATAGATACCTTCCATTGCGTCTGAAGAATATACTTCTTTTTTAAACGGAAGTATGTTCCCGGCCACATTGACTGTCCTGATCTCCACAATGACCCTTTCGCCGTCTATCTTCCTCACTTCCCCGTACACCGGCGAGTCCTTCCTCACCTCGTTATGAACGGCGGCGGCTCCACCCTCGGTGAGACAGTCCTCACCCAGACGCATCTTCAGCGTGGATCCGGCCATCACGACCTGGTCGGAATGCACGTACGCGCGGATGGCGTTCCGCCTGCTGCTCTTGTGCAAGGCGACCGTGTTGAATCTTGTCCTTGCCTCAGGGGCTTCCTTTGTCTCTTCCTTCTTCTCCACCTTCTTTTTCTCCTGTTTCCTTTTTTTCTTCTTCCGCAGTTCACGGGTGATACTGTCCAGGTTCTCTTGTGTGGGAAGGATATAGGAGGCGGTATCCGCCTTCCGCCCGTATTCCTCTTCCGGCGGCATCTCACTGTTGATGATGAGTTGACGCATACGCTCTATGTCCACCGGATTGTCCCCGCCCTGTCCCTCCGCCTGCTTGCGCAGGGGGGTACGCTCGAGCTGGGCCTTCACATCCGTAATGGTCACATCCTTGTTGTCCGTGCTAAGACGGACGGTGTTCTGATTCTCTTCCTTTCCTTTCATCGCGGAGATTGTCCAGATGACAAGAAGGACAAGTAACCCGAACACGCTGACAATGATTACTTGAGTCTTCTTCATGTTCTTCTGTTTTATTCAATTTCTTTCTTTGTTTCCATCCGAGGTGTCCAACAGCTCGTATTCCTGTGTATAGTTCCGGAAGAAGAAGCCTGTCACATTCTCCGGATAGGACGGGGTGGTGCGTATGGCGTCGCCCCGGCTGTATATCCTTATACGTTTGACCCCGCCGGCATCATGGATGGACAGGATGGAGGTGAACAGCACGTTGTAACCGTCATCACGTATCCCGACCCTGTGCAGCTTCTCAAACACGCACTTGTAGATGACACCCCTGTCCGCCGCGTCGGCATAGGCGCGGTCGTTCAGGTATTTGTTCCAGATGGCGTTCAGCTCGGATTTCTCCACCAGAAACACGGCCTGCGCCTGGTTTCCGGAGATGCTCATCCTGTCGAAAGAGTTTACATAATAGGCCACCGCGTTGCAGTGGGCCTTCAACAGGGTCTCGTATAACTTGTCCGTTTCCATGGACTTCAATTGCAGGAACTCTCCGCCGGTATTCACGACAAGGATCCTGTCCGTCACTCCGCGGACGGTCATGTTCATGAAGAACAGCACCAGGGCGACGATGGCCGCACACAACAGGCTGACCGCCTTGACATAGACGGAGGACCGCTTCTTGGCCTCTCCCAGTGAGGCGAAGTCCCTCACCATATTCTTTATATCCATTTTCATATTCTTCCGTTGTTTTAAAAAAGGTTATGGATCCTGCCTCTCACAATCGCCAGCAGGGACAGTTTCAACGCAAGGGAGAACAACACCTGCAGGACGACATTCCACGAGGTGTTCATGACATACTCGCAGACGATGGCGTCCGAAAACTTGCTGGCAAGGATGAAGGCCGGTACCATCAGATAACAGACCAGCAGGTTCTTGCACCACGTATGGAAATACGTCCGGGTTACTCTCGTTGTAGAAACAGGCTATCGCCACAGGGGATATAAGTTCCAGCAGGAGCAGGAACATGTATCTGCCGACTATGAACAGGGTCTGCGCGTACATGTAGAAAGGGGCGGCTATGACGCCGGCCACATACGCCAGCAGATAATCGAACGAACTGCCGACCGGATTTAGCAACACTCCGGCAACGTCCATTACCGACATGTCGCTGAACTGTTTCTCGAACTGTGCGATTATCGGCTTCTGGAACAGGTCGGCCACATCATAGACCTTTCCGCCGAATCCGGCCTGCAGATCGTCCATCAGTTTGCCGAACACCGTTTCCAGGGCTTCCAGCAGCACGGGGAACAGTGCGACGGCGGCTATGCAGAATACATACTGCCACACCAGGTTCATGTAATCCTTCATGGTGGGCGTGCCGTCCTCGTTGGACTGCACCTCCCGGTATACCGTATACAGACGGTGGATGAGCGTGACAGCCATGAATCCCGTCACTACCGCATAGAAGGCTTCCACGGCGATGTTCCCCCGGATACTTTCATAAGCATTGTGGATATGCTCGACCGATATTTCTGTTATTGATGCCATATTCCTATTCCGTTACAAGCCCCAAATTCCGTCTGATGGTACGCGTATGTGACATGATCTGTCTGATGGTGCCCAGTGAAGCCTCCTGGCGACGGACTTCCTGAAGACATCCGTCGAGCTGCTCCATCCGTTCGCTGTCGTTCATTTTCAGGTCACTGCTGAGTATATCCCCGGTCAGGGAGATGATGGCGGCGTTGTTCGCCACCACGTCCTGC
>ERZ779978.578-NODE-578-length-12123-cov-103.848_pt1 | contig 12123 bp, 13 predicted proteins | sample MGYA00511938_ERZ779978 | MGnify/ENA primary metagenome ERZ779978 (study PRJEB29588, sample SAMEA2153557) | human gut metagenome | biome: human gut; feature: human-associated habitat; material: faeces | place: Denmark | collected 2008/2010 ...
GAAACTTTTTGTTAACTTTGCAGCCGAATCTTCAACTGCATCTTTAAAGATATCCATATATTGGTCAAGTCCTGTATTCATATAATTTTGCGTTTGTCGTGATTTGCAAAGTTACTGAAAATCAGCGACTTGACCAACTTTTTACAGTTAAGTTTTCATAAGCATTTCTTAATATAAGTTATTGATTTACAGACGATTAAATATTAATTTAACGCAGTATTGATAGATAATACTCCAGAACTTAATAAAATGTTACCATAATGGATGTAGATATTATTTCTCCAAAACTATTGCTTAAGGATTTTCTCAAAAGCATAGAGGGCTATAAGGGGTTATTCTTTGTTGTTCCTATAGCTATTGGTATTGTAATGTGCCTATTCTTAAAAGGAGAGAATAAGGATGCTGTAGAGAATTTTATAAATTCCTCTTTAACCAGTTTCGTTCCGATATTTGCCACGATTTTGTCAGTTTATATATCATGGGTTTTCACGAAACGCTCTACTAGACATGAAAAGGAACGTATTCAGATATTTCAAGAGACAACCAATGAAATATTCGTTTTGATTCCATTGGTGTTATTTGCAATATCTGCATATTTTATCTCACATTTGTCAATATCACAAGATCTCAAATTTATACCATATATTCATCAAATTTGCAAATGTGCTCGTTGTGTTATAGATACGATTTATTATGGTCTATTTATTGAGATAGTATTGGTTATCTTTATGATAACTAAACGCTCATACATAATAATAATGAATGAGATTAGATTACTAGAGGCTAATAAGTAATAGAAAAATAATCTTTCAATGATGCGCCAGCCGACAAACACTCGCAATTATGTTGCGTCAAACACTCAACACCAGCCCCTTGCGGGTAAAGACTCCGCTGGTGTTACCAAAACTCTGGCAGAGTCGGAGCGTCGCCAGCTACATCCTCTCGTTCCTGAGGAAAGAGAGGCTTGGTGAGAAAGGTGGAGCTCTCCTTGCAGGAGAGACGGAGAGGTAGAAAAAACTCCTTCTTTAACGGTAAGGAAGGACGGGTAGGTTTTCGAAATAAATAACAAGATTTATGCATGACATACAAATCATAATCATGGCCGGCGGCGTAGGCAGCCGCTTCTGGCCAATGTCAACCCCCGATTACCCAAAGCAGTTCATTGATGTGATGGGAGTCGGCCGTTCCCTCATACAATTGACAGTAGATAGATTGAAGCCAATCTGTCCTGTCGAGAACATGTGGGTAGTGACAAACGAGAAATACATAAGCATAGTCAAGGAGCAAATCCCTGACATGCCAGTAGATAACATATTAGCAGAGCCGGAGACTCGCAATACCGCTCCATGTATTGCTTATGCCTGCTGGAAGATCCAGAAGAAGCATCCTGATGCCAACATCGTGGTGACACCATCCGATGCCCTGGTCATTAATACCTCGGAGTATCAGCGAGTGCTCAGCAAGGCTTTGAGCTATACATCCGATAAGAACGCCATCGTTACTATCGGCATCAAGCCAAGCCGCCCGGAAACAGGCTATGGCTATATCGCTGCAGCAGAGCCAACATCCGTAGATGAAATCTACAAGGTAGAGGCTTTCAAGGAAAAGCCAAACCTGGAGACAGCCGAGCAATACCTTGACGCCGGCAATTACTATTGGAATGCCGGAATCTTCGTATGGAACATCGATACCATCAGCAAGGCAATCCGCATCTTCCAGCCAAACCTTGCCAGCATCATGGACGAGATGGCACCTTCTTTCTATACCGAACAGGAGAAAGAGGTAGTCGGTAAACTCTTCCCAACCTGTGAGAAGATAAGCATTGACTATGCCGTGATGGAGAAGTCGAAGGAAATCTATACCTTGCCAGCCGAGTTCGGCTGGAGCGACTTAGGCAGCTGGGGCAGCCTCCGCACCTTGCTTCCACAGGATGAGGCTGGCAATGCCAAGGTAGGCAAGGACATTCGATTGTATGAATGCAAGAACTGCGTGGTTCATGCAGCCGATGAAAGCAAGGTGGTAGTTCAGGGCTTGGATGGCTATATCGTAGCCGAGAAGAATGGACAACTGCTTGTTTGTTCTTTAAAAGAAGAACAGAGAATCAAGGAGTTTGGAAAATAATTTTGAATTAATACTCAAATGTTTAATTGTATATTGTAATTTGGGTAATATAAATTAAAATAAATAATTAATATAAATTTTCATTATTATAATTGAATAATATAACCTGAAATAGGTGAACTCTATTCTTTCAAATCGTTTTTTATCTATGAGTGCAATTCTAAAATATATATTGGTGACAATATCTATAATTGAAGCTATATTTATATATACAGCTCCTTGTCCAAGGGAAGGGTTAAACTATATGTTTTTGGTTCCATTTTTTTATGGAATATTAATTTTAAATTTTAATAAAAAACGTAATAATCAATTTGGACTAGGAGTAAAGATATTCTTTGTAATCAGTGTTGTTAGATACTTACTTCAACCTTTTCTTATTATTTTAAGTAATGGAGAATTGAATCACCGAATGCCTAATGCTGAACCACAATCATATAATGTGGCTATTCTGATTTATATGATAGAGATGCTAATTTCTGCAATTACTATTAAAATATATCAGAATAAAGAGCAGCAATTGGCAATGATTAAATTTCAGGAAAAAAAAACATATAATATTAATATATTAGGATGGATCGTTGTTCTTGCCTTTTTATTAATATTGTTTAGTCGTCTTGGAATTTGGCTTCCAGAGTTGAAAATCTTAGGAATGAAAGAAGTTGTAGATGAAAAAGCTATTGTTTTGGAGGCATCTTTCTTTAATTGTCTAAAAGGTTTTTTCTTCGTATATTTTTTAGCTAAGTCGGTAGAAAGAAGGAATAAAACCTATTTATTATTAGCAATTGTGAGTGGTTTATTTAATTTTATGTCCTATTTTGGTCAAAATCGCTCTTTTATTGTAGAAACAGCTCTTACTACAATAGTATTGTTTACTTATGCACATTCAAAATATAAAAAAATAATATATACTTTTTTTACACCTTTTGCTGCTTCCATAATTCTTTTTATGTTTGTAACAAAACAATTCGGTGTAGATGATGTTTCGGATTATGACACAGGAACTAAAGGTGATATTATATATTCGTATTCAAATATTATAGAAGAGTATGTTAATGGATTTTGGACTGTAGCTAGAAGTTACCAAGCATCTATAGACTTACCCTTTGAACTATCTGCTTCAGCGTTGCTTAAAGATATTGTAGATGGTTTTAGTTCTCTTCGAGACGTGCCGTTTCTGAAAACTCAAGTCTTTCCGATTACAGATATGATGTTGTCTTCTAGCGATATATTTAAGATGTCATTAATAACCTATGATTATGCTCAAATGCTTTCTTTTTCTGGAGGATTTTTTATTGTTTTTGGGGAGGTCTTTGGATGGCCAACTATGATACTAGGAAATTTCTTGATGATTAGACTCTTAGTGAGGATGGATGTTCGTTCAATTATATGTTCGAACTTGTATTATAAATACATTTATATATGGATGTCATGTCTTTTAGCATTTATTCATTGTTATTGTATGCAAACAATTATATTTTGTTGGAGTAAGTACATCTTATTTATATGGCTAGTTTTATTTGTAAATAATTTTAAAAAAAGAAATCGATGAAAAAAACATTGTTAATAATAAATGGTTATTTTCCATTTGAACGTGGTGAGGATTATCTAGAAAATGAGATGAAATATATTAATAATTTTGATGAATATATGATCTGCCCAATTCATGTTTATGGGAAGGATATATCTATTAAAAATTATTATGTTCCTAATAATATACAAATAAGAAACCCTATTAACAAGTATTATTCAAGGATATTGAAGTGTTTGTTTTTCATATTGGTACATTCTTTTTTTTATAAGGAATTAATTGATATGATGCGTTTAAAAAGATTAACCTGTTCTTCATTTTTTATTTTAGTTCGTTCTACGATGAAGAGTGTAAATGTATTTTTTGAACTCAAAGAGAAGTTAGCCGAGAAGAAATCCGAAGTAACGCTTTATTCTTATTGGATGACAGAACCTGCGATTATTTGTTCCTTATTAAAAAAATATTCAAATTTAAATATAAAAAAAACAGTTACTAGATGCCATCGTTTTGATGTTTATGAGTATGCTAATAAACAAAAATATCTACCATATCGAAAGTTTATTTTTGCAAATATGGACGTAATATATCCGATTTCTAATGATGCTTATAACTATTTGGAAAAGAGATATAAATATTATGTTCATGGGAAAATGAAAATTCAAAGACTTGGAACAGAAGATGGAAAGGAATCTTCTGTAAGTAAAAGTCATGTACTTAGATTAGTATCTTGTTCTTGGCTAAGACCCGTAAAACGTGTTGGGCTTATAGTAAAAGCATTGGAGTCTCTAGAAATACCAGTTGAATGGACTCATTATGGAGATGGAGAAGAAAAGGAAAAATTGCAGGAAATGGTTAATAGTATTGATAAAGTCAATGTCAAAATTAACTTTGCTGGACGAATTGCCAATAGCGAAGTTTTAAAAGCTTATCATGAAAAAGCATTTGATATTTTCATCAATGTTAGTGAAAATGAAGGTGTTCCGGTTTCTATAATGGAAGCAATGTCTGTTGGTATGTTAATTATAGCTACTGATGTAGGTGGAACACGTGAAATAGTTAAAAATGAAGTTAATGGTTATTTGTTACCAAAAGATTGTACTCCTAATATGATTGCAGAAAAAATAATGAAAATCTATCGTATGAGTCCCGATGAATATTCGGAAATACGTAGAAACTCTCGAATGTTATGGGAAAAACTTTCAAGTGCCAAAAATAATTATCAAAAATTATATACTGATTTAATTAAATAATTATATGTACGGATTTGTTGTTTTTTCAGATACACTAAAAACAAGTGTGTGTTATCGTGAGATAAAGAGTGAAAGAATAGAAAATTACAAACATCATTATTTTGAATTTAAGAAACTGGTTCAGCTATGGAACAAAATCAAGCATTGAGTTTACTGGCTGCCATTAAGTAATATTTTGTATAAAAATAAAGTCAATGAAGATAAATTTAGACATACATGCTGCATCTAAAGCCACAAGTGGCATAAGTAATTTTAAAATAGAACTTATAAGCCATTTGCTTCACAAATACAGCGATGTTGCTGTACGTGGTTGCTTTTGTTTAAATCGAAATGAAAAAAAAGCAGATTTTTCATGGTTGAAAAATAAAGAGATAAAGAAGTCTTTGTTTCCAGATAAACTTATATTCAATGATAAGTGTCATATACCAATAAGTTATGAAAGTTTATTTGGAGCTGATATCTGTTTGAATCTCTTTCTTTCTTATTTGGTGCCTTTCATGAATTTTAAAAAGCCTTTGATTTCAACTATTCATGATTTGATAGTCTTGAAAACTAAAGTTGAGTCTAATGATTTTATAGCTAATCATAGAAAAAGGTTGGAATATGCTATAAAAAAGTCAAACCATATTTTAACGGTTTCAGAGTCTTCGAAAATAGACATTTGCAATTATTTTCATGTTAATTCCAAGGATATATCTATTGTTCATAATGGATTGAATGTTAATGACCTAGTTTTAGAAAAATGCAATAAAGATGAAATAGCTAATCTTCGTAAAAAATATAAGTTGCCTAAAGAAGATTTTATTTTATATTTTGGAGGCTATAGAAAGCATAAAAATATAGAGAGACTATTGAAAGCATATTCTCTGTTGTCTGAGGTGGAAAAGAAAAATCTAAAAGTTGTAATAACGAATAAAAATCAAGAGCTGATACGATTAGCTAATGAACTGCATATAGATAAGGATGTGTGTTTTACAGGCTTTATAGATGAATGTGATAAATTTGTCCTTTATAAAACAGCAAAAATGCTTTATTATGCTTCTCTTTATGAAGGATGGGGTGTCCCCATTTTAGAGGCTCAGATTTGTAAAACACCTGTTATAACTTCTAATATATCCAGTATGCCAGAGGCTTCAGGTGGTTATGCTATGTTAGTAAATCCATATTCTGTTGATGACATCGTGGATGCTATTAGAGAACTGGATAAAGGGTCTGTATTACTAGATAATTTGTTGAACAATGGCTATATAAACGCAAAAAAATATACATGGGATAAATCTGCAGATGAACTTTATGATGTTCTTAAAAAATATAGTTAGTTTTATGTTTTTTGATTATGAAAAAATTTATTCATTTTTTATTGAGTTTACCTAAGTCAATATATTTGAACTTCAAAGTTTTCTCACTTAAAACAGCCATTAAACTTCCTATCATAGTTGATTATAGAACCATAATGCATGGTTTATACAAAGGATGTTTTATGCTTGATTTTGAAGAACAAAAATATTTTGGTTGTGTAAAGTTGGGCTGGGGAAACGGGTCATTAGGTAATAGTTGTAATTCTAATAATTATATTATAATTCATGGGAAAGGTCACTTTATTTTTAAATCTGGGGGGGGCAATTATCGCAAGGGGTATGACATTGCGTTCAGATAATAATGGATGTGTTGTATTTGGTAAAAAATTTTGTGCCAATCAGAATTTTAGTGTTTTTACTAACACCAAAATAACCTTTGGTGATAATTGTGTTTTGGGATGGAATGTCAATGTGAGAGATTCTGATGGGCATCCAATAAAAGATGCAAGTGGAAATCTTATTAATCCCAATAAACAAATTTATATAGGTAATCATGTTTGGATAGCTTCACATGTAGACATATTGAAAGGTTGTTTTATTCCTGATGGGTGTGTATTAGGATTCAAATCTTTGGTAACTTCAAAATTCAATGATGAAAATTGTATAATAGCAGGTATACCTGCTAAAATATTAAAAAAAGAGATTCATTGGGAGGTATAAGTATTTATGGCAAATAATAGATCATATAATTCAATTAAGAATTCTATTTATGCGATGATAGGGCAAGTTGTCACGATTGCATTAAATTTTATTTCAAGAACTATATTTATACATACATTGGGTGTGCTGTATTTGGGCTTAAATGGTCTTTTTACTAATCTTCTTTCTGTACTATCATTTGCAGAATTAGGATTTAGTACAGCTATTGTATATGAAATGTATGCACCATTGGCTAAAGGGAACGAAATGAAGGTTTCGGCACTAATGAATTTCTATGCCAAGGTCTATCGTTATATAGGTATTTTTATCTTTCTTGCTGGAATTGTTTTAATCCCTTTTCTGAATTCGTTTATAAAAGATCCTGCATCTGTACCACAAGATATGCCACCTTTATGGGTAATTTATTTGTTATTTTTAGGGAATACATCTGTTAGCTATTTCTTTAATTATAAACGTTCCATAATCGTAGCTTCACAAAATGGATATCTTGATTCTTTGAATCAGATGAGATATAATATTATTCGTAATGTCTTACAAATAGCAGTATTATATATTCTTAAAAGTTTTGTATTGTTTCTGATTATTCAGGTCGTTTGTACTTTCCTTTCAAATATTTCGATTTCTTTAAAAGCGGATAAAATATTTCCATATCTTAAAAAATATAAAGGAGAAAAAATAGAAAGTGATACGAAACATTCTATCAAGAAGAATGTTTTTGCTATGACTTTTAATAAATTGGGAGGCGTTGCTGTCGGCGGTATCAATAATCTGTTGGTAGCAAAATTTGTCGGACTGGTTGCGGTTGGATGTTATTCTAATTACCTCCTTGTTGTTAATACATTACGAACTGTGTTTATACAGTTATTTACGCCGATTACAGCGAGTGTTGGTAATTTCGTTGCACTAAAAACGCAAGAAGAATCATATCAGTGTTATCGTAATATTTTGTTTGTAAATGCTTATTTAGCAATTGAAGTTACGGTATGCTTGGCAACATTAATAAATCCATTTATATCTGTGTTTTGGGGGGATCAATATGTCTTCTCAAGCTTGATGACATTAGCCATTGTTCTCAATTTTTATGTTGACAGAATGCGACAGGCATCTCAGATGTTTATAGATGTTAGTGGATTATTTTGGCAGATAAAATGGAGATCCGCATGTGAAGCTTTGCTTACAGTTGCTTTAGCTCTCATATTCTTATTGTATTTTGATATGGGCTTAATGGGTGTTTTGTTAGGTACTCTTCTTGTAAATGTTTTTGTTAATTTATGGTGGGAGGCGTATGTCGTTTATAAAAACTTATTCAGATATAGTTTATTGTCATTTTTGATTTTACAAATGGTATATTTCTTTATCTTGGGCTTATGTTATATTATAATTATGTTTATAATATCAAATTTTAGTAATGATATTATAGGGTTGATTTTAAAGACTATCATAGCCTTTGTAGTATCAAATTTTATATTGATTTTGTTAACAGCAAAAACAAAAGAGTTTAAATATTTTAAGAATATAATTTTTAATCTTATTCGTAAAAAATCATGATGAAGTTATTATGTTTCAAACTTGCTCAGAAGTATTGTGCACGCTTTACTTCACCTTATTTGATAAATAAAATATTAAGAATGGAGGGGATTGACATTGGTGAGCATACCATTATTTATGACCCCAATTCACAGACTATTGATCGTGAGCGTCCTTGGATGCTGAAGATAGGAGATTATTGTAAAATCACAAAAGGTTGTACTATCTTGACTCACTACTATAGTCGTTCTGTAATACGTATGGTTGATGGGCAAATTATAGGTGAAGCAGGAATGACTACAATAGGTAATAATGTATTTGTTGGAATGCATTCAACAATATTGATGGGTACACATATTGGTGACAATGTTATAGTTGGAGCAGGTAGTGTTGTTTCAGGTAATATTCCTTCAAATGTCGTTATAGCTGGTAATCCTGCTAAAATAATCAGAACATTGGACGAACATATAGCAATCCGGAAAAAGAAATCCCGAAAAGAGGCCTTCTTGTATTACAATACCTTTTGTAATGCAAAAGGTAGGAAGCCTACGATTCGTGAAATGGGACCTTTTTTCTCTTTGTTTTTGGAACGTACAAAGGAGGCCGTTATTAAAAATAATATAAATATCACTCCTAATGGCGATAACTCTGTTGATTTGTTGGAGCATTTTTTAAATAATACCCCACTATATAAGTCTTATGAAGAATTTCAATTGGATGCTGAGAATAATATAACAAATAAAGTATAATATATGAAACGATTATTATATATAGCACCTGTTATACTTAATCATGTTAAGCCTAATGGGGTTGGAAAGAAAATTATAGGTCAAGTACATTCTTTCTCCAAGTCATATGAAACCATGTTGGTGTCTTATGCAGAATCAGGGATATTTGTGAATTCTAACGAGAAGTCTTTATTTGTAAAAGCAAAATTTGGCTTACGTAGATTTTCTTTGTATTATCATATATTCAAGTTGGTAAAGAAAGAACATTTTGATTTTGTATATATCAGGTATCATTTAGCAGATCCGTTATATGCATTATTGCTTTTGATTTTGAAAATGAAAGGCAGTAAAATCGTAATTGAGATTCCTACATATCCATATGCGACTTCATTTGAAAAAAAACTTAGTAGTTTTTTTAAACTATCTATAGATAGAATTAGCTATCCGCTTCTACACTTTTCTGTAGGAAGAATAGTTACTTATTCCAATGATGATGAGATTTTTGGTATTGAGACAATTAAAACTTTAAATGGTATAGATTTTAATAACGAGAAAATTGTTACCAAGACTTTTGATGAAAATAATCAAACAATAAGTCTAATATCTGTATCGATGACGTGTGCTTGTCATGGTTATGATAGAGTCATTCGTGGACTGTCTAATTATTATAAAGAAAATCCTAAAGTAAAGGTTTGTTTTCATATTGTAGGAAAAGGAGATGAAATTCCTAAACTAAAATCTTTAACAAAGCAGTTACATATGGATAAGTATGTTTTTTTTGAGGGCTTTCAGACAGGTGAAAATCTTGAAAAAATATATGCGAATTCAGATATTGCAATAAATTCTTTAGGTATTCATCGTATTGGATTGAAGTCTGAAAGTACATTGAAGGCTAAGGAATATTGTGCAAAAGGTTTACCGATAGTCTCTTCTTACCCATTAGACTCATTAACTACAGAAGACAATAATAAGTATGTTTACTTAGTTCCTTCCAATGATACTAGTGTTGATATAAAGCATATGGTAAAATTTTATTTAAATCTACAGCAGTATGCTAATTACCATCAATGTATAAGAGAAAATTCTTCCAAAATTTGTGATATGGATATTACTCTAAAAACAGTTCGCGATTATTTTGAAATGTAATGAAAAAAGTACTATATATTATTCCATATTTTGGAAAATTCCCAACTCTCTTCCCTTTATGGTTAGAGTCATGTAGATATAATCCTACCATAAATTGGATTATATTTACAGATGATAAAACAGTTTATGATTATCCAGATAATATAAAGGTCATATACACAACTTTTCGAGAAATCAGGAAAAAAATCCAAGAACTTTACGATTTTCCTATAAGTCTTGAAAAGCCCTATAAACTATGCGATTATAAAGTTGCTTATGGTGATATATTTTCGAATTATATTGATGGATATGATTTTTGGGGATATTGTGATGTTGACTTGTTATGGGGAGATATACGTAGTTTCTTAACTGATGATATTTTAAGTAATTACAAAAAGATAGGTTGGTTAGGACATTCCTCTTTATATCAGAACAATAATCTTATGAATAAGTTGTATAAGTGTACCTATGGGGGGGGTAAGTCTATATAAGGACATCTTCCAATCTGATTCAATTTGTTTTTTTGATGGAAAATGGATTAATTTGATTTGTAAAGAGCATAATGTTTCTATATACGATAAGGTTATTTTTGCAGATTTAACACCTTTAACATGGAACTTTCAGATAAATTATGTTTCGGGTGATGAACTTTTGAAAAACCGACATAGGATATTTTTTAAGGATAAAGAAAAGTTATATAGTTTATCTGTTTTGCATGGAGAATTGTTTAAAGATTCATATATGTATGTACACTTCTTGCGTAGAAGAATAAAGATCGGTATCAAATCAAATGCTTTAAACTATTTGATAGTTCCAAACAAGATTATCCCTATGTTGGACTCATTTGATAAATCTTCAATAACTTCGTATAGTAGAAATAACATGCTCAAATATTGGATAGAATTGGTTATTGCAAAACGAAAGAAAATGACAATACGAAATATTATCCATTATTTTTTAGAACGATATAAAGCAACAAGAAAATAATGTTGAAAAAAATATTATTTATAACAAACTTACCAACTCCTTATCGAATTGATTTTTATAAGGAGTTGGGTAAATTGTGTGATTTGACAGTCGTAATAGAAGCAAGGCGTTCAAAAGATTTGCATTTTAATTGGAATGATAACGATATTACAACATTTAAGTTGCATTATCTTAATGACGACAATCTGAATGAAAAGAAGGCAAACTGGTCTATACTGAAATATTTATCCAAGGAATGGTTTGACGTGATAGTTATATCATGCTATCATACATTCACAGGAATGTTAAGTTTGGCTTATTTGAAGGCTAAACGTATACCATATGTGTTTGAAACTGATGGTGGCATGATTGCAGCTAATGAACCTTCGTTTAAAAAGGCATACAAGACTTTTTTAATGAAATGTGCTAAAGCATATTTTAGCCCTAGTGAAGGTAGTGATAAGTATCTGTCGTATTATGGCGCAAAAGATGGTAAAATTCATCGCTATCCATTTTCTTCTCTTTCTGATGCAGATATTCTTCCTAATGCCTTGTCGTTGCAAGAAAAGCAAATGCTTCGCCAGAAGTTAGGAATTAAGGAACCTAAGATGATTCTGGCTGTAGGACAGTTTATCCATCGTAAAGGATTTGACGTACTGATGGAAGCTGCAAAGGATATGGATAAAAACATAGGTATCTATATTGTGGGTGGTAAACCAACAGAAGAGTATTTGGAGTTGCAGAGAAAGTTTAACCTCAAATCCGCAACCTATAGGGTTTAGTGGGATTTTGCTTGCAAAGCGACAAAATTCATTTTATTGTACATATTTCTTGCACAACAGAAATGTCGCAGACACAAA
>ERZ779978.596-NODE-596-length-11724-cov-1.79827_pt1 | contig 11724 bp, 6 predicted proteins | sample MGYA00511938_ERZ779978 | MGnify/ENA primary metagenome ERZ779978 (study PRJEB29588, sample SAMEA2153557) | human gut metagenome | biome: human gut; feature: human-associated habitat; material: faeces | place: Denmark | collected 2008/2010 ...
ATAGGACCAAGTTCTTTTGCCAATAAATCTTTATTACCACTCCGCAAACGTAACTGTACCCATTTACCCGGCTTCAATCCGGTAGTTGAAGAAACCACAAGATTAGACTCACCTTTCTTCGCATTTTCTACAACATTCGCCAATAACGGAGAATGTCCTGCATTATTCGGGCTATTAGTATGTTTGATACTTAACATAGGAACATTAGTAGCCTCCGTATCTCCATTCGGCGTTTTCATCACCAGCCGAGTCAATTGAGGACCATCCCCTTTGATAATGAAGTTTCCTCCTAAAATATCATAAGGGAAGTTCTTTCCAGCTTCTTCATGCAGAACATACTCACCTGCAGGAAAGTAAATCACAATCTTGGCATTCGCATTAGTAGCATTCGAAGTCGTTTTACGAATAAGTTTATTTTCATCCAATATACGAATAAAAGCTTCTAAAGCAGGAATATTCTCCTGTTCCATGCGTTGTTTCACATTACAAACCTTATACCCCCAAGCAAAACCATCCTTAGGAGCAGTTTCACCGTGATCATATCCGGCATACGAATAATCCAGCAACACATTATCATCACTATTCATTAAAAATTTCTTCCATGCCTGTGCCGTACCATTATTAACCGTATTCAGTTTTAGTATACCGTTACCCGCACGAGATTCTAAAGTAATAGTATTGGTTACTTCATCTAAAATAACGGAACGATAAAGAGAAAAGTTAGCAGCCGTTTTCTCAGCCAACGATGGAGCAATATTATCACCTAAACGTTTCCATTGAATTCCATTGTAAGAAACCTGCCAATAACCGTCTTTACCTAATGCAATTTGAGGAGTAAATATACCTTTCCCCGTCTTGCTTAAAGCAGGAGCAGGATTTCCTTGCAGGTCAGTAAGGACAGCTGAAGTCCCGCCTAACAGATAATTCCAATAACCATCTTCGTCAATACTCAGAAGAGGAATATCTTTATCTTCAGTAGCCTGAGCATTAGCGTCTACAATCTGTTGATTGCTAAGTTGCAATTTATAGAAGCCTTTACTATCAGTGATATAATCAACAATCTCCGCTTTATTATCCATCATGGCCTGATAGGCGGAAATATTAGTGTTGTATTGAGCAATAAGTTCCGTTAACTGTTCAGGTTGCTCTGGAATAGGTTGATTACTTATTACTTCATCATCTGAACAAGATATAAATGACATAGCAATAAATAAACAAGTAGCCAAATAGTGTAAACGATATTTCATGTTTTTCGAATTTAAGTGGTACAATAAGAAAAGAAGAATCTGCCAGCTTCTATTCATGCCAACAGACTCTCCTTTATTTATTCTAATCTGTTGCAACAACTATTCGATTGTTGCACCTATGCCTTGATATTCAGGCTTAAGAGTGTATTTACCTTCGGTATCAACAAGTGTGCCATCAACAAACGGAGTTGTTAACTCTGGGATTATGACATTATCCTCAAAAACCTTATTATCTCTAAAAATACCCCATATCAACGGATTGTCTTCAATAGTTGTGAATACTTTGTTATTGGAGATATCTTCAATATCAAAAGTCTCCATACTTCCTAATTCTGATAAGAAGCTAGCCGTTGCATTTTTATTTGCTATAAGAGCTACATCATACCAAACTAAATTATTCTTCATCTTCCATCCTTTCCTATAAGGTATCTTCATAAGACCAGAAGTAGAGTTATCATGATTCAATAATGTATTTATCAAGGTATTATTCTCAATACAAACATCTATTCCATCCAGCACAGTGGCTTTAGCTGTTGTCATTAATGGAGCTAATGAAACTGCTTTATTTTCTGTTGTACAGTAAAATACATTATTACGTATCGTCATATTGCCATATTGTCCTTGATCATATCTTAAAAACAAGGCTGTCCGATCTTCTTTAGCTTGCTGTGCCGGTATCGCTATATGGCAAGATTCTATCAATAAATTCTTTATACCAGATTTAGCGTTATTGAAATTTGAGAAATTTTTGTCTACCATAAACTCGATTCTACAATGATCAAAATACAATCTCTCAATTATATTCCCAGATAGATTAAACCAATAGACACTACTAGTTCCTTCTGATGACAAAGAAACACCTTTACATAAGAAGCCTATGCCTTCTGCTAAATTTCCTAAAGAGATATTACCTGTGGTAGATATTTTAGAAGAATATTTATTATCTTTCCTTTCTGCAATTAAAACTAAATCAGTAACAGGACCACTTTTTTTCACAGTAGCACCATCTGCAATAAAATAAACACCTGTAGCAGGAACAGTTTCACCATCTTGAAGTAGTTTCGCATCCGGATAATCAAACTTATTAATCACCACATCCCCAATCTTGATATCAAATCCAGCCTGATACTCCGCCCAGTAACTGTCCGAAATCGTTTTAGCCTTTATTTGATCAGTAGCTGTATTTACTCCATGAGTGACTTCTACCCTAATTGTACATTCACTCGGAGTGGAAGGAGGAGTTACGGTTACGGTAACTTCCGTAGTACCGGCTGAATACTCTGAAACTTTCGCATTCCAATCTGCCGGAGCACTTACCCTAACCAAATCACCATCTGCCAAATTTACTTTTACTGTAAAAGAAGCCTCAACGCCACCAGCTATCATCCAAGACCCGTCAGCCACACTTTCCGGAACATTGATGGCACATTCCAAACCTTTCACTACAGGAATTTGGTAAACTTCACTGCCAATCGTAACATTGAAACAGCCGTCTTTCACCTCTACTTTATTTATCAACGGAGTATTTTCATTTACTCCTTCTGCTAAGCCATTTTCCAAAAAATCCCAAGTAGAACCATTATCGTAGCTTACCTGCCAATACTTCTTGCCATCAGCATCTGGGTTCGCTTCAATCTTAAACTGCGGAGTTATCGTCGCATCCTCACCGTTTTCTGCTTTAGCACGCCATTCGGTCTTGCTTCCGGCAATTACCCAATAACCGTCATCACTGATATCAATAGACGGATAATTACCTCCTACCTCGCCCTGCGTCAATGTCAATGTCTCACCATTGCTTAAAGTCAACGTATAGGTGTCACCATCAATGGAATAATCTGTAATCGTTTTATTGCCATCCAATGCTACACGCAAGATATTCATCTCATCGTTCAACCGTTGTACTTGTGCTTCCACACTCGCCACACGGCCTTTCAAGGCATCAATGTCCTTTTCTAAATCGTCTGTGTCACACGCAACAAAGACTAGTGCCAACAAACTGAATAATATGAATGATTTATAGTATCTCATAATAATTTCTTTACTTTATTGATTCCACTTATTCACTAACTGTCACTTTCAACGATTTAATCAAACGATAGTCCTCCTTAGAGAATATCTGAAAATGAACATCATACACTCCCGGATCTACCCCTGTCGTCTGAATAGTCAATGACGTATCGGTCAAATCTATCATCAGAGGTGTAGGATCAATGATTATCTTATCCACATTAATCTGTTCTACTTTCAACTCTTTCAGAGTATTCTTCGCAATCGTTACAGAGGTCAGACTAGTTGCTCCATCTGCAAAAGTCATATTCAGTCCTCCCAACAGAGGAATATCTGTTGTACCTCCTCCTGCAAAAGAAAAAGTCATTACATTATCCTTAACCACCACATCCGCAAATATACTTCCGGGAATCTTTGTAATATCCGCAATGTTATAAGGTCCTCCGATACGCTGTGTTTCGCCACCTGCAATGGTATAGCACCAATAGCCCTCTTCATCAATTGAGATCGTCGGCGTTTCACCGTCTTTTCCGTCTTCAGGCTTTGCCTTGCTAGACAATTTTATTGTTTCACCATTGAGAGTATAGGTCCAATAACCGTCTTCACTGACTCCCAATACCGGTATATCCTCGTCAGGCAATCCACTATAAACGGTCAATTCCGTACCATCACTCATTTTCAAGGTATAGTTGCCTTTCTCGTCCATAGAATATTCAGTGATAAGAACAAGCCCCTGCATAGCGTCTTGGAAAGAGCTAATGCTTGTATTCAGACTTTCCAAATCATTGGTTAACGCATCCAGGCGAGCATTCAGTTCATCAATGTCTTTACGTATATCATCCTTATCATCACACGCTGTAAAAGTAATGACAGGCAACAGGCTTAATAATAGTATTAATATCTTTTTCATATTATCTTAGTTTTAACGTTGAGCACCGTAGGCTTTATATTCATCTTTAGGGATAAATGTGCCGGTTGATTTATCAAAAGTCACAAACATATCTTTAACAACGATCAACTCAGTCATTGTTGCTGGGCGTTCGCTTCCAAAACATAACTGGAATGTCTTCATCGTTGCATTGCCATTATACCCATAATTAGAACTTCCTTCTGCTACATAATCCTCCTTCTTAGGAATTCCTCTAAGTAAAACTGTAGTAGTAATAGGAGCTGGTTTAATAAACTGTGTAGCAGGATAACTTTGCCAATACAGATTTTTATTAAATGTTACTTTTCCTATACTGCTTGCCCAAACAAGTCCAGTAACGCCACTCGTACCTGTAGATTCCACATCGACAAATGTATTGGAATTCATTATTAGTTCTTTAATTATTTTATTTTGACCACTAAATACTTTAAAATTTGTCATATGATTTGCATATTCTTGTGTCTTTGGAACATCTCCCGAATAATAAACTATATTATTTTCAAACGTAAGAAGATCACAATCCATATTGAACATTATATTCATTCCAGCTCCAGATTGTTCTATTTTTATTTCAGAGTTCCTCATTTCAAAAGAAACTAAATGATCAGTACTTGCTACATCCGGAATCATCAGACCTTTTCCTATTGACAAATTATTTACTTTACAATTATCAAGTGTTATTTTACCAACAGTTCCTTTCGCACGTAATGGATATTGGTTCTCAATAGAATTATTTAGATTCACATTTTGAAAAGCCAATGTATTCGTAAAGTATATTTGGGAAGTAATTATTAACTTTATATCAGAAACTTCCTCCGTATTTGGCAATATAACAAGGCTTTCAACACCAGAAATACCCAAACTATAAGTCAACCTCTTGCCACTTTCTGAAATGAAATAAACGCCACCTTCAGTCAATTTACCATCAGCAGGAACAGCTTTAACATCACCGTATAATTCTCTTGTTATTTCCAATCCACCTACACGGATCGTTTGACCATCATTATATCTTTCTTCATTTGTGTTCAGTTCTTTCGGTGTCTTCACCTTTATCTTATCTACCGCCCAAAATGAACCTTTCTGTACTTGAACAGTAATATCGGAAGTGTTATTCGCAGCAGCACGAGTATTCATAGTCTTGATTGCAGCGGCAGGAGCATAGATATACAATTTATAATTGTTACCTTTATTATCCGCAGCATCCAGCTTACTCAAAGTCGCCCTCCAACCTTGCGGATAAGTCACTTGCGGATTTTCACCTATTATCTTCACAGGCACTTCTACTCTTGCACCTTTTTCAATTACCCAAAAGCCCTCTGCATCTAAAGTTATATCAGTCTTATCAATAGCGCAAGCTAAATCGGCAACAATAGGAAGTGTATGTACCGTGCCATCTGTCATTGTTACCACAAAGTTATCATCTACCACTTCGGCTTTCACAAAAAACTGATCGCCCAAAGAACCGTCAGCCACATTTTCACCGCTATCTACAAGCTTCCACTCACCGTCACCAAAGCGTACCTGCCAATTGCCTTCATGTACACGGAACTCAGGATAGCCTTCACCATTCTTTCCCGGTTCACCTACGGCTATCACACCGGTAGGTTTACCGTTGATGTACCATGTTTTATCTTCTCCTACTGTAACTTCAGGTTCATTTATAGTTCCAGGTTTACCTATAGTCAACGTCAATTCCGTACCATCACTCAGAACAATCTTCTTCTGCGTAACCTCTCCATTATCGGTTACATTCTTCACCTCACTGATTGTCTTATTCTGCGTGTCAAGAATATAAGCTATCACCGCCAAATTATCATTTAATAATTTCACCTGTTCCTCAATAAGCGTCACCCTATCTTTCAGGTCGTTCACATCATCTTTCAAGTCATCCGTTGTACAACCTGTAACGGCAAAGACCATCAAGAAGAAAAGTATATACGATTTTATGTACTTCATAATCTGTATAGTATTTAAAGTTATTCTGTTACATTGATTATCAACTCACAAATCTTAGATGCCTCATGTGCATAACTAAAATTATTCATCAGGAATGTAGCGGTATAAGTACCCACCTGATCGTATGTATAACTATAAGTATCCACATCTAAAGAAACATCTTTTACTTTCACGGATGAATCCACTTCCGGACATTCTACTAAGTTAATATAGTCGGAAACAAGCCAACTGTACTTCCATGGATTACCGGCTGAAGTTCCATTGATAACCATTCCGCCACTTGCTATACCGGTCAAGTTCCACAAACCATTTACACCACCGGTAGTGACAGAACCATATTCACGATCTGTTGGCATATAATCCTTATTTTGGTCCTTAAACTCTGTCTTATTTTTCATATTTAGTGGAGTAAAGCCAAATGAGCTTGCGTAAAGCTTTGTTACACGACCATTTTTCCATTTAGTTTCTACGTGCATATCCTGCACATGAAAAGTGGACTGAATAATTGTACTTCCGTCTGGATATGCAGCAGAACCTTTAGGATCGAATGGAGCTTCTTTTTCATCCTTATTCACAACAAAAGCTACAGTTAACTTTTTACCAATATAATCTTTTACAGATCTCTCACAAGGAGTAGCTTGTGTAGCATTCGATACCGGTTTTTGCGGCAACTCAGCTCTAGGAATAAGTACTTCCCAAGGTGTTTGTTTTTCTACTAAAATAGAATCCGCTTCAAAATTAGTCTTACTCAAACCAGGAAAGACTATTGTTTGTCCAGGATTTGCCGGGTCTTCTTTTTCAGCTAAATACAAAACATCAAACATATCTCTGCAAGAATTGAGTTCACCTGATTCGCCTTTTCCATACTGTGCCCAAACGGAAAACTTCAAAATACAGGATTCAATATCATCCACATTAATCTCTTTACGGTCACGATAAATATATTGGTGACCTATCTCCCCACTAAAGAAAGATACATAATCCGGATCTCCATGCAAAAGGAATTCTATTGGTGTTCCCTTCTTTACTGTCAGGATATTCCCTTCATATCTTACATTTTCGTTGGTAGCCACACTTACGCTGACATCGGTCAGATCCCGATCCAATTCTTTCTCACATGAAGTGAACCAAAGAGCTCCCAAACCTAACAATAATAATTTATATGTTTTCATCGTCATATTCTCTTCTTAAGTTATTAATGAAAATAAAAGCGGATTACCAACCCGGATTATTAGTCGTTATCAATTTGTTCACAGCACGCTCTGCATCCGGAATCGGGAAATACCTATAAGCAGAAGTCACACGGAAGAACTGTACCACCTGCGAAGCCTGATTCCAAAGATTCCCGACTTGAGCCTCCTCAGCCTGTTCGTTCATTCTTTCTACAAACTCTCCCCAACGAATTAAGTCAAAACGACGTGTATACTCAAAACACAATTCCATTGCACGTTCATCTTTAATGGCTTCACGGAATTTTGACTGTGTAGTCAGTGAAGGAATATAACGATCGACATTTACCCCAGCACGCTCACGCACCTCCTTTAAACAATCTTGAGCCAACTGTGTAGGGTAACCATAATACTCATTCTCAGCCTCAGCAACCATTAATAATACATCTGAGTAACGAAGAATCGGGAAATTAATGGAAGTAAGATTCTTATTTCTTTTTGCAGCAGGTTCATATTCACGACGGAACTTAGCACAACAGAGATCTCTTCGCTCCGAACCTGCCGTTTGTTTTTTATAAACGTCTCCCCTCTGACTTCCTTTACTAACAAATTGAGTACCGTCATCCGCACCTTCATAATCATAAGATTCATACCAATCAGAACCTGTTACTACTTTATACAATTCCTCAGTTTCAAAGGTTCTTCCCACAATACCAACCTTACCCTTAATATCTTTATCAGCGTCAGAATCAAGAGCACGATAAGTAAAAGGTGCTATATTCCATGTGAAACGTTTCATATCACCATGACTCTTATACAAGTTATAAAGTTTCGGAGTAGACCAAAGGAATCCGTAAGAGTATCCCGGATCTGCTTTTCCCACCAAACTAGATTGAGAAGAAAAGTCCGAACATTGAAGCCCGATTGTATTACCAATACGTCCTTCCGAGCGAACATCACCCGTACCGTCACCGGCAAACTCAGCTTCCCAAATACTTTCATTCTTACCGGATGTATTATATTTATTAGAACACATATCAATAAATACATCCCAATAATTAGTAGAAAGATCGTGACCCTCACCCATTACCAACTGTCCGAAATGACTGGCACGTTCAAAGTAAGATTTCGCTTCCGCAGGTTCCGGTTGGTCATCACGATTATGCTCACCTGCCCAAAACAAATAGACACGCGCCAAAATTCCCCATGCGGCAGACTTTGAAATACGATTAGGCTTATATCCCAGATCTTTGGCTGAAAGTAAACCTTCATCGGCTGCCTCTTCCATCTCTTTCACTATAAACTTATAAATCACATTTTTGTCGGTACGGGCAATATCTTTGTCAGTTACAGTACCGGATGAATAAGTAGATTCCAATTTCAAAGGAACATCTCCCCAACATTGAACCAGATTAAAGTAATAGAATGCACGCAGGAAACGAGCCTCCGATTTATATTGGGCTGTTTTTTCCGCACTCATACTCGGTACATTGTCAATATGTTCAAGTAGCATATTCGCACGTTCGATACCACTATACAAATCCGCCCAGAACTGTGTAACAGCAGCGTCACTGGTTGTCGTATTGTTACAAATCAAACCTGTATTAGAAATACGTCCGGTAGACCCGCCATAAAATTCCAAGTCGTCACCGCCTGCAAGAACCATGTAATCATTACCATAAAAAGAGGTCTGCGATAGATTTGCATAAATACCGGTCAGGAAATTGGAAACTTCCGTTTCATTTTGGAAGTAATTTTCCGGAGTAATTTTATAAGGCTCCTTTTCCAAAAAGTCACATGAGGCCATCGTACATGCGGCTACCAAAGAAAGGAATGTTATTTTTATCGTTTTCATAAATTCTTATTTATATCTATTATCTGATCAAATAATATTAAAATCCTAAATTGACTCCGAAGTTGATTGCATAAGCTCTCGGATAAGCAGAGTAGTCAAGTCCCGGCGTTAAAGCACCGTTACGGATAGACACTTCAGGATCATAACCGGAATAGCCGGAGATTGTCCAAAGATTCTGCCCTGCCACATATACACGGGCATTGCCGATTCCCCACTTCTTAATTACTTTCTTCGGCAAAGTATAACCTAATGTCAGAGTTTTCAGACGCAGGAAAGAACCGTCTTCAATCACACGCGAAGAAACCACTTTATTAGAACTTGAGTTCTTGGCAACCGGAATATCACTATACGGATTTTCCGGAGTCCAACGGTTGGCATAACTTGCATATTGGTTCAAATTACGTGAGTTGTTCACGTTTTCAAAGAACAAACGGTTGGCATTCAAAATATCGTTTCCATAAGACCATTGGAAGAAAATACTCAAGTCGAATCCTTTGTACTCGAAATCATTCGTGAAACCACCCGTATGAATAGGCAAGCCACGTCCGATCATCGTACGGTCGTTGGTATCTATCACACCATCACCATTCAGATCTTTATATTTCGGCATACCCGGCTGTGTATTACTTTCGCTAGAGAAGTAAGGAACACCCGGACGCAACACATACGTATCACCTGATTTGTAGAAATCCTCGTATTTATAAGTACCTTCATACTGATAACCGTACATCATACCCATTGAATAACCCTTCTTGGCAATATAAGTAGGTTGCGTATTGTAGGCCTGGTCGAAATAAGCGGCAGTCAGCAATGATGTCTGGTTTTCAGCCAGCTCCAGCACCTCATTCTTATTGAATGCAATATTGAAGTTAGTACTCCATTTAAAACCGTTTTTCTGGATGTTTACTGTATTCAAAGTAAATTCCACACCCGAGTTACGTACTTTACCCACATTTTTCATTGCACTCTTGAAGCCTGTCGTGTAAGACAAATCGGCATCCAACAGCAGGTCACGGGTAGTCTTCATATACCAGTCAACATTGATCCCGATGCGTTCGTTAAAGAAGCCCAGATCCAAACCGACATTCCATTGTTCTGTTGTTTCCCATTTCAGATCCTTATTTAACAAGGAGATAGGCACCATACCGATACTGTTCAAGTTATTCTCAAACGGATATACACCTGTCTGAACATTATTTGAAGTTGCCTTCAACATTTTCAATAAAGCATACGTTTCATACTCGCCTACACGGTTGTTACCTGTCAACCCCCAGCTTGCACGCAACTTACCGCTAGAGATGACGGATTTATATTTGCTCATGAAATCTTCTTCAGTAAAGTTCCATGCCAAAGAGCCTGAAGGGAAGAAACCGTAACGGTTCTTTTTAGCAAACTTGGAAGAACCATCGACACGGAAAGACGCTGTCGCATAGTACTTCGATTTATAATTATAATTCACACGTCCCAAATAAGACATCATAGACCATGAAGACTTCTCCGAGCTTGTAGTAGCGGGAATACCTTCGCTCATACCTGCCATTCCCATCGATTCATTCGGGATGTTGGTTGTTTTGAAAGAGTAGTATTCATAATCCGAATTCTGCAAGGTAACACCCAGCAAAGAATTGAAGAAGTGTTTCTTCTTTATATTAGTCTGATAAGTCAAGACATTCTCGTTCAACCAAGTCAGCCGTTGATTGCGAACCACCTGCGCATACCTTATCTGTAGAAATAGGGCTACCGTAACGTGTCTTCGAGTTATTGAAGGTATCATTGTTACGGGCGTCGTATGTATAGCCTCCCGACACTTTCAACTTCAGACCTTTAATGAATTCATATTCCACAAATCCGTTCAACTGAAGATTGTTCGTATAATTCTTACGGTATTCATTCTTTAATGACATAATCGGATTGAAACGATAGTCATTCGTCGGCTCTACCGATGAATCGAGTGCGTTATCCATCAATGTGCTCAATGGAACATCCGGTTCAGTCACAGGACGATATCCCCATACACTATAAAACAAGTTATTCATACCACTGGATGAATATAAAGAGGTAGAACTACCTGTCTGGATAGCACGTGAATAGTTGGCTGTTATGCTCATATTCAGTTTACCGCGACGGACTACCGTATTCATACGTGTCTGGAAGCGTTTGTAGTTTGAGTTCAGCACGATACCGTCCTGGTCAAAATAAGAAGCGGAAGCATTATAACGGACGCCTTCCGTTCCTCCCATCAAACTGACGTTATGACTCTGCTGCCAAGCGGTACGGAAAATTTCATCCTGCCAGTCATATTGTGCAACATTGCGATAATCTTCCAATGTCCATTGCTTACCTTCATATTCTTTCAGATAGTTTTTCTTAGTATCTGCCGGAAACATTTCGTTCTGCAACTTTACAAACTCGTAGGCATCCATCATAGGAATCGTATTGGTAACTTTTTGCACACCGAAACTTCCATCGTACTTAAGCTGCGGCTTTCCAATCTTACCTTTCTTTGTAGTCATGATTACAACACCGTTAGCACCACGTGCTCCATAAATAGCCGTGGCCGAA
>ERZ779978.597-NODE-597-length-11657-cov-5.80986_pt1 | contig 11657 bp, 9 predicted proteins | sample MGYA00511938_ERZ779978 | MGnify/ENA primary metagenome ERZ779978 (study PRJEB29588, sample SAMEA2153557) | human gut metagenome | biome: human gut; feature: human-associated habitat; material: faeces | place: Denmark | collected 2008/2010 ...
CCCGACTTATTTGCCTAAAGCCGATACTATTTTTGCACAGGTGGCTGTTAAAGTTCCTGATAACTATTTGGGAAATTTTTGGCGTGCCCGTGTTAATTCTTTGCGTGATCCTGAAACCACTCAGGGACTGGCAAAGCCGTATTATGAGGCTGCACTGAGTATTCTGGAACAGAAGCCTGATGCTACTAAATCAGTATTGGTAGAATGTAACAGCTATTTGGGGTATTATTATTTTGTAAAAGAGGATTATAACCAGTCAAAACAGTATTGGAATAAAATATTGGAAATTGATCCTGAGAACGAAACTGCTACTAAGGCACTAGGAGGAATTAAATAGTCCTTCTTTTTTTCATTTATCATTTGGGTTGAGCGGACAGTACTTAGTTGCTGCCCGCTTAATTTGTTTAGAGATTAACGAAAGTTAAACATTGGCTATACTTCTTGTTTATTCAAATAAACTATATATATTTGCAGTGTACTAATGAACTAGTGCACTAAATAACTAATAAAAATATAAACACAATGATGATTGAAATAAAGAACTTATCTTTCAGTTATGGAAAGAAAAAACAGAGTGTCTTTAATGACTTCTCGTTGACGCTGGATAAAGGTTCAGTTTACGGTCTTTTAGGAAAGAACGGTACAGGTAAATCTACTTTGCTCTATTTAATGACAGGTCTGCTTCGTCCTCAGGCCGGACAGGTACTTTACAAAGGGGTAGATGTTTCCATGCGCTATCCCCTGACTTTGCAGGATATGTTTCTAGTGCCTGAAGAGTTTGCTTTGCCATCAGTCAGTTTGAAACGATACTTAAAACTGAACACACCGTTCTATCCGAATTTTAGCAATGAGCTTTTGAATGCCTGCCTTCATGATTTTGATATGAATGAAGATATTCATTTGGGTGAACTTTCGATGGGGCAGAAGAAGAAAGTATTTATGTGCTTTGCATTAGCTACCAATACCTCTTTATTGGTTATGGACGAACCTAGCAATGGATTGGATATTCCTTCTAAAAGTCAGTTTCGTAAAGTAATCGCTTCGGGCATGACCGATGAAAAAGCAGTCATCATCTCTACGCACCAGGTGAGAGATATTGACAGCCTGCTGGATCATGTGGTTATTATTGATGGAACCCGCGTATTATTGAATGAATCGGTAAAGACGATCTGTGAGAAACTTTATTTTGTAGAGCAAGGAATGAATGAATCGACGGATACAGCATTGTATGTTCAGCCGTCCGTCCAGGGAAACAGCGTAATTTTTCCGAATACGTATAATGAGGAAACGAATCTGAACCTGGAAGTATTATTTAACGCTATGCTGACAGAGAGAGAAAAAATGCAATTTCTGTTTAACAAGTAATACAAACACACTATGGATACGAATAAATTCTTTAGCTTTTCGCGTATTGCAATGGTAATGAAACGCGAGATTATGGAAAATTGGAAAACAAATCTTTATCGTCTGATCGGAATTTATGCTGCATTTGCATTGGTAATGGTGCTCACAATGTCGAAACAGGTGACGTATAGTGATTCTCAAATGGCTTTTCAGCATTATTGTTCTAATATAATGGGAACCTTTGCTTTTATCATCGGTATTTTTGGCATTGTCTATGCTGCTAACATTATGGAAAATATGATTACAAAAGAAAAACGTATCGCTTTTCTGATGCTTCCGGCAACTATGATAGAGAAATTTGTAGCACGATTCTTGATTGTTACGGTAGGATTGGCTGTGGCTGTCTTTGTTGCGGCGTCATTGGCGGAAATTACCCGTTATCTGTTACTTCCTTTATTTAATGTGCCTGAAACATTCCATCAATCTGTTTTGTATAACCTTCTTTCTATGGCTTCGGTAGATGGTGAGCAGATATATAGGGGATCAGGCTATGCTATGAATATGCCGTACCAGAATTGGTTGGGTGAATTGTGCGGATGGGCTTTCCTGTTATGGTCACATTCATTGTATATTCTAGGGGGAAATTATTGGTATAAGAAACCTTTTTTCAAGACATTGGGTGCTTTGATGCTTATTTCTATTCTGTTTTCTGTTTTATCGGTGCACATTCTTTCATGGATAGGAGATGACAATATGCGCAGTTTTTCTGAGTGGCTGGAAACTAATTTCCAGTGGATGACATTAAACAAGTTACTTTCGTTAGGAGTAGCGTTTTTCAGTGCATTCACTATGTTTAACTGGTGGCTGAGTTACCAGCTTTTTACCCGTTCGCAAGTTGTTAAACCTAAATTCCGTTTGCTATGAAATTTAAAGAAAGTAAATCCATTTACTTGCAGATAGCCGACCGGATAAATGATGAAATCCTGCAAGGACAATATGCCGAGGAAGGGCGTATTCCGTCTGTCAGAGAATACGCCGCTACGGTGGAGGTGAATGCAAATACAGTGGTCCGTACGTATGATTACCTTCAAGGACAAGAGATTATTTATAATAAACGCGGTATCGGTTATTTTGTATCGGCAGGGGCTAAAGACCGGATTATCACTTTGCGTAAAGATATGTTTCTGCATGAAGAATTGCCGGAGTTTTTCAGACAAGTGAGTGCATTGGATATTCCCATAAAGGAAATAGAGAAGATGTACAAGGAATATCTGACCCAACAATAACACAACACATATATGGAACAATGCAGACATGGCATCGGTTGAATAAAGGAATCCCGGCAGAGTGGCGCTCGTCGGGATTTCTTGTATTTGTTCACTTGTTTGCTATAAAAATAGTAGTCCAGTATAACCATTCGGTTGCAGCTCGAAGGATATCGGGGTTGATGGATCGGATATTATCTTTAGGATGATGGTAATAGCCACCTCCTAATGCCCATAAATCAATGCATGGATAACCGGCTTTCATAAAAACAGCACCATCTGTACGAGGACGAGTCAGGAAATGAGTTTCATTAGTGAACAGACGTCGATGCACATACATAGCATTGGCTTTTTGGGACAGTTTGGCCAATTCGGGGTATTTATAGTGGTAGTTCGCCCCTAACATCTGGCCTACACCCACCTGCTCCAGATTCAGGATTGCTATTACTTTATCCTTTGGTACAAGAGGATGATTAGTATAATAAGTGCTACCGGTGAGTCCGGCTTCCTCGCCGTCCACACTCATGAAAATGATGCTGCGTTTGGGTTTTATCTTTGATTTTGCCAGTGCTTCGGCTACTCCCAGCATGGCGGCGGAGGAAGAATTGTTGTCATTCGCTCCTTCAATAAGGAAAGGAATCATTCCCAAGTGGTCCAGATGGGCGGAAATGATTACATATTCATTGCACAGTATAGGGTCACTGCCTTTGATCATACCCAAAATATTTTTTCCAGTAGCATTGGGATTATAGGTAGCATTCATTTTGATGTGGGCTCTCTTTCCGGTATGGAAAGAGGCAGGCTTCTGAGTCTTATAAATCTGCCGGATAGTCTCTTTATAAGTCTTGCCTGTTCCCCTGAAAATATCATTAACCACAGTGTCTGTAACATGACAATAGACAAATCCTGGATTATAGGGGGCATTTGGACCGGGAACCCATTTGTATAACAAGCCTGCCGCACCATGGGTTACGGCATTGTTCAGCTTGGTTTGGTGCAAAGTATGTTTGTACCACATGGTCAGTGAATCGGGGTTACGGCTTATATTGGGTGTTTCTCCCTCCACCAGCACAATCTTGCCTTTTACATCTATATCTTTGTAATCATCATATGCTAATTCGGGTGCTGTAACGCCAAATCCGGCGTATACCACATCGGCTGTCACTTCCCCGTCACTGGTCATTCCTCCGGCAAACCAACCATCTGCCCAAGGATATGTCTTAGAGATCCATACAGTTTTTTTCTTGCCTTGGGTGACAGGAAATAGGATATCCATAGTGCTTCCCGGTTGTATTTCCACACAAGGGTGGGGGAATAGCTGTATGTAGGAACCATTCTCACCACCGGGTATCAGTTCCCACTCTTTAAAATATCCTTTTACGATATCTACAGCTTTAGCCATTCCGGGCGAACCTGCGAGTCGTCCCTCCAAGGCTGGGTCTGAAAGTTGCTTTACATAACCGAAAATCTTTTCGGTAGTGATGTTATGATGCATGGCATCAAGGTACATTTCTTCATCAGTCATGGTGGCTGTTCTTTTTTGGGCGGATGAGGACAGAGAGCCCAATGCTAGAATTGCAGATAACAGAAGGATTCCTTTTTTCATGTTGTTCTATTGATTTAAGATTTGGTTCTAAAGATAAAAAGAAAAGATCAGATTCCTGTTTATCTTCTGGTAAAAATCTTAAGTTCATATTTCTTGATATAAATCAAACCGTTGCATCGTGAAAAGTCCGTACCTTTGCACCCCGAAAATCAAAGATGATAAGTGGACGTAATTCAAGAACCGAGGAGCATACGAAAGAACCTAGCCAGACTGGCGGTTCCTATTTTCATTGAAACATTACTGATTATGATGCTGGGTGCAGTGGATACCGTGATGCTGAGTCAGTATTCAGACAATAGTGTGGCTGCTGTAGGGGTGGTCAACCAGCTCATTATGTTTGCTTTCCTGATATTTGAGGTGATCAATATAGGAACTTCCGTACTCTGTTCGCAATATTTGGGAGCAAGAATGCACAAGAATATGGTGCAGGTGGTGGGAGTATCATTGATACTCAATCTGGCGTTCGGTTTATTCGTTAGTGCCATTTTACACTATGGAGCCACTTTCCTGTTGTCCATGATGGGGCTTCGTTCCGAACTGATGGAATATGGAGTGAGTTACATGGAGATAGTAGGGGCATTCGCTTTTTTTCAAGCCATATCTCTGACTATTTCTGCCTCTTTGCGCAGTGCCAATAAAGCAGTTTATCCCATGATGGTAACGGTAGTTGTAAATATTCTGAATATCATTGGTAACTATTCGCTGATTTTTGGTAAGTTCGGTATGCCGGCTTTGGGAGTGGAAGGTGCTGCTATTTCTACTGCATTTGCCCGAGGGGTATCTATGGTGATACTTTTTGTGATTCTTTTCCGTAAACATATTCCCAGATTTCCGTTATCCTATTTTCGCCCCTTCCCGTTTGTCGAGCTGAAAAACCTGTTGAAAATCGGAGTCCCTTCGGCCGGAGAAAATATGTCCTACAGTTTCTCTCAGGTAGTATTGACCTATTTTATTAATATGTTGGGGAATGAAGCGCTGGCTACTCGTACCTATGTGGTGAATATAGTGATGTTCGTTTATTTGTTTGCTATTGCCATGGCACAAGGCGGAGCCATCTGTATTGGTCATTTGGTAGGTGAGAGGAAACTTCATGCAGCTTATCTGTTGGGCAAATATGTGATGCGTATTTCTATTTTGGTTTCTTTAGTTTTATCCTGTATCTGGGCTTTGATGGGGCATACTTTGTTTAGCTGGCTGACGGATAATCCGGAAATTATCCGTTTGGGTACTATTATCCTGTTTATTGATGTGATTTTGGAAGTGGGCCGGGCTATTAATATTTATGCGACGAATGCTTTACGTGCAACGGGTGATGTGAATTATCCGTTTTATGTAGGATTTGTTGTTCAGTGGAGTGTTGCCGTAGGTTGTGGTTTCTTGTTCGGTATTCATTGGGGATGGGGACTGGTAGGTATGTGGTGTGCATTTGTGCTGGATGAAAATCTTCGTGGTATTATCTTTGTACAGCGTTGGAATAGTCTGAAATGGACTAAAAAGGGATTTGTGAAATAAATCTTCATTTTCGCAAACTTTATGCATCTTCAGACCGTTAAACTCAAGAAAAAGAATTAATTTTGCAGTCTGATAATTATCAAAGAATATAATATGGAGCTCGATTTACTCACGGCAATATCACCTATTGACGGTCGATACAGAGGAAAAGCGGGAGCTTTGGCCTCTTATTTTTCTGAATTTGCACTCATCAAGTACCGTGTGCAGGTAGAAATTGAATACTTTATCACTCTGTGTGAACTACCGTTGCCACAGCTGAAAGACTTTGATCATGCACGTTTTGATGCATTGCGCGCTATTTATAAGAACTTTTCAGAGGCTGACGCACAGCGTATTAAAGAGATAGAAAGTGTAACAAACCACGATGTAAAGGCTGTAGAATATTTCATCAAAGAAGAATTCGATAAGTTGGGCGGAATGGAGGAATGCAAAGAATTTATTCATTTCGGATTGACATCACAGGACATAAACAATACCTCTGTACCTTTGTCTATAAAGGAGGCATTGGAACAAGTATACTATCCGCAAATTGAAGAGCTGATTGCCCAGTTGACTACATACGCTGAAGAATGGGCAAATATCCCTATGTTGGCAAAAACACATGGACAGCCTGCTTCTCCGACTCGCTTGGGTAAAGAAATCATGGTTTTCGTTTATCGTCTGAATCGTCAGCTGGCTGTATTGAAAGCTTGTCCTGTCACGGCTAAATTCGGTGGTGCGACGGGTAACTACAATGCGCATCATGTAGCTTATCCCGAATATGACTGGAAAGAATTCGGTAATAAGTTTGTAGCAGGAAAGCTGGGATTGGAACGTGAGGAATATACTACTCAGATCTCTAATTATGATAATCTGGGAGCCATTTTTGATGCGATGAAACGCATCAATACCATTATGATTGACATGAACCGCGACTTCTGGCAGTACATCTCTATGGAATATTTCAAGCAGAAGATTAAAGCGGGTGAAGTAGGTTCCAGTGCCATGCCGCATAAGGTGAATCCTATTGATTTCGAAAATGCTGAAGGTAATCTAGGTATGGCAAATGCTATTTTGGAACACCTTTCTTCTAAGTTGCCTGTTTCCCGCTTGCAACGTGACTTGACAGACTCTACTGTGTTGCGTAACGTCGGTGTACCTTTCGGTCACATTGTGATTGCTATCCAAAGTTCGTTGAAAGGTCTGCGCAAACTGTTGCTGAATGAGAAAGCAATCTATGCCGACTTGGATAATTGTTGGAGTGTGGTGGCGGAAGCTATCCAGACAATTCTGCGCCGCGAAGCCTATCCTCATCCGTATGAGGCATTGAAAGCTTTGACCCGTACAAACCAGGCTATCACAGAAGAGTCTATTAAAGAATTTATAGAAACACTAAATGTAAGCGAAGACATTAAAAAGGAACTGCGGGTGATTACACCGCATAATTATACAGGTATTTAAAAAATAGTTAGTTAGATTTTAATCCAAAAAGCCCGAGAGGGCGTTATACATTAATTAAAAAATAAAAGGAAAACCATGAGTACAGAAAATGAAAGCAGACAAGAAGGTGCTGCAAATGAAGAAAACCAGAATGTAAGCCGTGATGGTGGTTATAAGTCTTATAACAGAGACAGTAATTACAACAGATACAACAACGACGGCGAACAGTGTCCTTATCGTCCTCGTACGAACAGCTATAATCGCGAAGGTGGAGACCGTCCCTACCGTTCTTCTTATAACAACGGTGACCGTCCTTCCTATAATCGCTATAACAATAACGGAGACCGTCCGCAACGTCCCCGCTTTAATCCTAACAGTGAGGATGGAGGAGACCAACGTTCATACCGTCCTCGTACAAATTATAATCGTGAAGGTGGCGAACAGCGTCCGTATACTCCGCGCCCTCGTTTTAATAATGGTGAGGAAGGTGGTGAGCGTCAATATCGTCCCCGCACAAACTATAATCGCGAAGGGGGTGAGCAGCGTCCTTATACTCCGCGTCCCCGTTTTAACAGCGGTGAAGGGGGTGAACAGCGTTCTTACACTCCGCGTCCTCGTACCGGCGGTTATAATCAAGGCGGCGACCGTCCTTATCGTCCTCGTACCGGTGGTTATAATCAAGGTGGTGGATACAATCGTCCCTATCGTCCCCGTACGGCTGATTATAACCCGAATGCAAAGTATAGTCTGAAGAAACAGATTGAATATAAAGATATATTGACCGATCCAAATGAGCCGATTCGTCTGAACAAATTCTTGGCTAATGCAGGTATATGTTCCCGTCGTGAGGCTGATGAGTTTATTACAGCAGGTGTAGTCAGTGTAAATGGTGAAGTGGTAACCGAATTAGGTACTAAAATCAAGCGTACTGACGAAGTGAAGTTCCATGACGAACCGGTAAGTATTGAACGCAAAACTTATATTTTGTTGAATAAACCGAAGGATTGTGTGACTACTTCTGATGATCCTCAGGAACGTAAGACTGTAATGGATTTTGTGAAAGGTGCTTGTAAGGAGCGTATTTATCCTGTTGGGCGTTTAGATCGTAATACTACCGGTGTGTTATTGTTAACTAACGATGGTGATTTGGCTTCCAAGCTGACTCATCCTAAGTATTTGAAGAAGAAGATTTATCATGTATATTGTGATAAGAATGTAACCAAGGCAGATCTTGACCAAATTGCAGCAGGTGTGACATTGGATGATGGAGAGATTCATGCAGATGCCATCAGCTATGCATCGGAAACAGACAAATCACAAGTCGGTATTGAAATCCATTCCGGAAAGAACCGTATTGTGCGTCGTATTTTTGAATCCTTGGGATATAAGGTGATCAAGCTGGACCGCGTTTATTTTGCTGGTCTGACTAAAAAAGGTTTGCGCCGCGGTGACTGGCGTTACCTGACTGAACAAGAAGTGAACATGCTCCGCATGGGCTCATTTGAATAATAAACAATAAAGAGACAAAACAATGGAAAAAATTAGTAGAACAAAGATTGTTGACCTGCTGAAGTGCCGTGATTTTGGTGCGATGGTCAATGTAAAAGGTTGGGTTCGTACCCGCCGCGGTAGCAAACAGGTAAATTTTATCGCCCTGAATGACGGTTCTACAATAAATAATGTGCAGATTGTTGTTGATTTGGCAAACTTTGACGAAGAAATGTTGAAGCAGATCACCACCGGTGCATGTATCAGTGTGAACGGTGAGTTGACCGAATCCATTGGCTCTGGTCAGGCAGCCGAAGTTCAAGCGCGTGGAATCGAAGTATTAGGTACTTGTGATAACACTTATCCGTTACAGAAGAAAGGTCATACGATGGAGTTTCTTCGTGAGATCGCTCACTTGCGTCCCCGTACCAATACATTTGGAGCTGTATTCCGCATCCGCCACAACATGGCTATCGCTATCCATAAGTTCTTCCATGAACGTGGTTTTTTCTATTTTCATACACCTATTATCACAGCGTCTGATTGTGAAGGTGCGGGACAGATGTTCCAAGTTACTACCAAGAACCTTTATGATTTGAAGAAGGATGAAAACGGAGCGATTATTTATGATGATGATTTCTTTGGCAAACAAGCCAGTTTGACGGTATCTGGACAGTTGGAAGGTGAATTGGCTGCTACTGCTTTGGGGGCTATTTATACATTTGGTCCTACATTCCGTGCGGAGAATTCTAATACGCCGCGTCACTTGGCTGAGTTTTGGATGATTGAACCTGAGGTTGCGTTCAATGATATTACTGATAATATGGATTTGGCCGAAGACTTTATTAAATATTGTGTACAGTGGGCGCTTGACAACTGCTATGATGATGTGAAGTTTTTGAACGACATGTTCGATAAGGGATTGATAGAACGTTTGCAGGGCGTGCTGAAGGAGGAATTTGTCCGTCTGCCTTATACGGAAGGTATCAAGATACTGGAGGAAGCTGTAGCAAAAGGTCATAAATTTGAATTCCCGGTATATTGGGGAGTAGACTTAGCCTCTGAACACGAACGTTATTTGGTGGAAGAGCACTTTAAACGTCCTGTAATCCTGACAGATTATCCGAAAGAAATCAAGGCATTCTATATGAAGCAGAATGAGGATGGCAAGACTGTCCGTGCAATGGATGTCTTATTTCCGAAGATTGGCGAGATAATAGGTGGTTCTGAACGTGAGGCTGATTATGACAAACTGATGACCCGTATCCAGGAATTGGAAATTCCGATGAAGGATATGTGGTGGTATCTGGATACCCGTAAGTTTGGTTCATGTCCTCATTCTGGTTTTGGACTTGGTTTTGAGCGGCTGTTGCTGTTTGTTACCGGTATGACCAATATTCGTGATGTGATACCTTTCCCACGTACTCCGCGTAATGCTGAATTCTAATTGTTGGAAATAATAATTCAAAAAATCCTGCCCTATAACATAGAGCAGGATTTTTTTTGTATTTAACTGTAAAAAAGTTATTTAAAAAGCAGGAAGTTTGAAAAATTTTTCTAATTTTGTATATCCACATTACGCAATTTGTTAACTAAATATATACAACTATGAAACGGAAAAAATTATTCCTACTGATGATAGCATTTTTGCTTATCGGTACTTCGCGTGTAGTGGGACAGGAAAAATCGGATGTAACCCCTGTCAACTTGAAAGGAATTTGGCAGATGTGCTTTTATGTGTCAGGGACTCCTCAGGTACCGGGTGAGTTGAAACCAAGTAATTCTTTTAAAATTTTGTCTGATGACGGCAAGTTTACCAATATGACCATGATTCCTAATCATGGAGCTATTATTATTGGTTCCGGTACCTATCGGCAGACTGCTCCTAATGCTTATACAGAGCATGTGGAGAAAAACTTGCATCTTCCACAATTGGTAGGTGTGGATAATATTTTGGAATTTGAGATGAAGGGGGGAGATGTCATGGTGCTGAAGTTTTTTGTGAAAACGGATAAGGATGGAAATGAAATCAATTCCTGGTATTATGAAACTTGGAAACGAGTGAAAATGCCTCCTGTTTATCCAAAGGATTTGGTCAGATAAGTTTGAATCTTTGTTTATAAACAAAGAATAGTCATTTTTCGGGCTACGCTTTCATTTTTTGAAAGTGTGGCCCTATTTATTTTATACATGATATTTGTCTGACGAAACAAGTGTACTTGCTATTATGGTGGGATATGTGTCCTATTTATATGATTACTTGTTTGGATACTTAAATGAAAGATGCTTATGTACTAATTTTCTTCAATAAAATGATGTAATGAGTAACTGCTACCTGTTTGCAGGTTGCTTAAATATAAGGTAAAACTCCTGTAATCTCTTCTTAATTTGCACAGAATTTCAAAAAATGTGCTATTCTTCATCACTTTTATGCCTTTTCAAGAACAAAGATTGGAAATAATCGTTAACTTTGTCGCCAATAACAGAAATAGAAAAGGAGATTAATGTCTAAACTTTATATAATAGCGGGGTGTAACGGAGCCGGTAAAACGACCGCTTCGTACACGGTATTACCCGAAATTTTAGAGTGCCGCGAATTTGTCAATGCCGATGAAATCGCTAAGGGACTTTCTCCTTTTAACCCCTCAAGTGTGGCTATCGAAGCCGGGCGACTGATGCTGAAACGTATCGGAGAGTTACTGTCGGCCGGAGTCAGCTTTTCTGTTGAAACCACATTGTCCACCCGTTCTTATATCAATCTTATCCAGCAGGCACAAAATCAAGGATATAGTGTCAGCCTTATTTATTTTTGGCTGAATTCGCCTGAATTGGCTATAGAGCGAGTGAAACAGCGTGTTGCCAATGGAGGGCATGATGTGCCTGCTCCCATTATCCGTCGTCGTTATCGTTCGGGGTTGGAAAACTTTTTCCGTATTTATATGCCTTGCGTGGATTATTGGATGCTTGCGGACAATAGCTGCACACCGCGTGTTATTGTGGCGGACGCCTTCCGTTTGGGAGAT
>ERZ779978.602-NODE-602-length-11567-cov-2.66644_pt1 | contig 11567 bp, 9 predicted proteins | sample MGYA00511938_ERZ779978 | MGnify/ENA primary metagenome ERZ779978 (study PRJEB29588, sample SAMEA2153557) | human gut metagenome | biome: human gut; feature: human-associated habitat; material: faeces | place: Denmark | collected 2008/2010 ...
AACTGCGGCTGCAGGCTGCAGGCCAGGCCTGCCAAATCATCATTAATAATATCCGATACTACGGAAGGCAACAGAAAAATAATCTCCGGCTTTTGCTCACGCTCCACCTTTTGCAGTAAAGCCGTAAGCTTTTTCTCACCGCCGAAAATTACATCATTGTTGCGCAAATCCGCACATTCCAGCTCATAAACCGGGCTTTGGCCGCTACGCACATGACAACGATAATGAAAGCCGCAGCCGCGCGGACTGTATAAGACAACGGCGGCATTTTTGATTTCGCTGATGCAGGCAAGATTTCCCGACACCTTGCCATTGACAGCATAACGATGCAGATAACTTGAAGGGTTCATGCCAAAAAGCATGTTATCCTGATAATATTGGTTCATACTCATCAACTCCAATATATGACTTACTTATTTTCAGCAGGCAAGAAATTAACATTGCTCAAACATAACATAGGAAATTTATCTTACACGTTTTTCCCGGCAAGAAAAAACGAAAAAATTCAAGGTAAAACCTTGAAGCCTCCGGTGTTATGTGTTTCCATAACACATTCATCTAATCATGATTTGTATAATCTAGATTAGATGAATTGCTTTAACTTCCCCTGCTCTATATGTAAAACTCTGTCGCAAAGCCATTCCGCAAGCTGTTTATCATGCGTAATAAACAAATAAGCCAGCTGCTTTTCCTTGCGTATATCACGTAGCAAATGCAAAATCTGAGCCTGCACGGAGATATCCAGCATCGATGTCGGTTCATCCAAAACAAGCAGCTTCGGCTCTAACAACAGTGCTCTTACCAGGCAGATACGCTGAATTTCGCCGCCACTCACCTGATGCGGATAGCGCTGCAGAAGCTCTGCATTGAGCTTTACCAAATCCAGCATCTCTTTGATTTTTTCTTCATCATAAGGCAGATTAAAAACAGTAAATGCTTCCTGCAGACTAGAGCCTAAGGTCTGACGCGGATCAAGAAAGCTTTCCGGACGCTGTGAAATAAACTGCACATTGCGTCTGAAAGAACTTAAATCTTTGCCAGTAGCATTCGTAATATCTTGTCCCTGAAAATAAATTTTACCGGTATCACATGGCAGCAGGCGCAGCAAAATCCGTGCCAGCGTGCTTTTGCCGCTGCCGCTGCCACCCATCAGCGCCACCGCTTCACCGGGCTTGAGCTCCAGTGAAACATTATGCAGAAGCTCAAAATTTTTTCCGTTGCTACGGTCAACAAAGCTTTTAGAAATATTTTCAGCCTTCAGCATACAAGAAGCACCTCACTTCCGCATTACCAACCTGCTGCATAGCAGGCATTTCTTCCTTGCAACGCGTTGTACAATAGGGACAGCGTGCTGCAAATTTACAGCCGGTAAAGCTTTCCCCCGGCACCGGTGCCTTTCCCGGAATGACCTGGAGACCATTCTTTGGTAAAGCCTGCAAGAATCCTTTGGTATACGGATGCAGCGGTTTATGCCAAATATCCGCATTATGCTCCAAAACCTGTCCTGCATACATCACCAGCACATCGTCACACACCTCTTGTGCCAAAGCAATATCATGCGTAATAATCAGCATACTTAAACGCAAATCCTGCTTAATCGTCAGCAAATTTTTGCGTACAACAGCGCCGACCTGTTCATCCAACCCCTTTGTCGGTTCATCAGCCAAAATCCATTCAGGCTTACTGCTCACAGCCATAGCACACAGAACTCGCTGCAGCATACCACCGGAAAGCTCATGCGGATATGCAGCCAGAACACGCTCTGCCTCCTGCAGTCCGAACAACCGCAAGCACTGCTTTTTATAACTATTGTCACCATCTGTAATATTATGAACAGCCAAAATATCCTGCATCTGCTTGCCTATTTTGCGCACAGGATTCAGCGACTCACTGGGATTTTGCGGAATAATACCAAAAGCAGATAATATTTTCTTCACCTGCTCGCCATTATAAAGCACTCTACCCTTTTTAACGACTCCTGATGGCAATATGTTTAAGATTGCCTGCCCCAGTACAGATTTACCGCAACCGCTTTCACCGATAATCGCAGTAAAATTCCCTCCGTGCAAGTTCAGGCTTACATCATCTACAGCATAAAATACGCCTTGCGGCAGCTTAAAGCCTACAGATATATTTTCTAACACCAGACTTTTTACCATTTGCGCACCTCATTAAGCTGTGTATCTAAGCTGTCACGCAGATGCTCTCCGATGATATTCAGAGAATAAATCAGCAAAAATACAAACAGACCGGGAATAATAATCAGGTGAGGCGAGCTACGGTAATACATAATGGCATCGTTAATCATTACGCTCCAGTCAGGTGTCGGCGGCTGCACGCCTAAGCCCAAAAAGCTCAAACCGGCAATCGCCAGTATACCTCTGCCAAGACGAATAGTTACCAAAACAAGCAGCTTATTGGCAATATTGGGCAGCAAATGACGAAAAATAATTCGCCAGTCACTGCAGCCAAGGCAGCGCAGGCCTTCAATGAAAGGCTCTCCCATCAGCTGCAGAACTTCTGCACGCACAATACGCGAAAAACCGGCCCAGGATGTCACAACCAATGCCAGTACAAGGCTATAAATACTCGGACCGAGAATACCAGCCAAGGCTATCATAAAACAGCTTCCCGGTATACCTTGGAAAATATTGCTCAAAACGGTAAAGAACATGTCTAATTTACCACCGTAAAAACCGCACAACAGACCAACACCCACACCTAAAATCAACGCCAAAACCGACGAAATCAAGGTGAGCAGCATTGATGCCCGTCCGCCGTAAAGAATACGGCTGAACATATCACGGCCTAAAGCATCCGTGCCGAAGAAATGCTGCCAGCAGGGACTTTGCAGACGGTTAGCCATATCCGGCTCAAAGGGATTATGCGTTGCCAGAAGCGGAGCCAAAATACTGCCGAGAATGATAAACGCAAGTACAAAAATAGCGAAATTAAGCTGTATTTTTTTAGTCATGTGCTTCAGCGCCTCCTCTCAGCTTCGGATTCAGATAAAACATCAGTAAATCAACCGCTAAGGTTATCAATACCAACAGCCAGCCTGTAAAAAGCACATAGGCCTGCAATACAGGGTAATCGCGGAAGCGAATCGCTTCCAAGGCCATGCTGCTGATGCCCGGCAAAGCAAAAATACTTTCCGCAATAACCGAACCGCCCAAAATGCCTGCCAGATAATTACCCAGCAAAGCAATTACAGGCAGCATAGCATTAGGAAACGCATAGCAAAAAAGCAGCTTTATTTTGCTGATTCCGCGTACACGCGCTACGAGAAAATACTGCGAAGCAAATTCCGTCAACAGCGAGCTGCGCATATAGCGGCACACTGTTGCTGAGGTAGAGAAGGAAACCGCCAACGCCGGCATAATAAAGTAACGCAGGCTTTCACTGCCGCTTGTCGGCAGCAAACGCAGCGTTTCGCTGAACAGCAAAATCATCAGCAGTGCCAGCCAAAAACCGGGGACAGCTAAAAGTATATTAGTCAAAAACTGTACTACATCATCCAGCCAACTGTTTTTGTAAACAGCGCATAAGGTTCCCAAAGCAATGCCAACAACCGCAGCAATAGCCAAAGCCAGCAGCGCCAGCTCCACCGTCACCGGCAGGCGCAGCAAAAGCTCGTGCAGAATATCCTTGCCGGTAATGTAGCTGCTGCCGAAATTACCATGCAACACCTGTACAAACCAGCTAAAATACTGCACATAAATAGGTCTGTTCAAACCCAGCTCTTCCCGCATCGCTATAATCTGTGCATCCGTAGGTGCATCCAGCCCATCCTGATGTAAAGCAAACTCCGCCGGGTCGCCGGGTGATAATAGTCCTAAAACGAACGCTAAAAGGCTGATGCCAATCATTACCGGCACAGCCAATAAAATTCGTCGATAACAATATCTAATCATATTTCTCCGCCAATTCTACCTTACTCAAATCTACACCATAGATTAAAGGTTTATAATTTTTTAAACGCTTATTATAGGCAACGATGTTCATATCATTGAAAAGCGCCACTAACGGTTCCTCTTCCACAGCTATTTCCTGCACCCGATCAAAAATCCGTTGACGCTCTTTTGCATCAACTGTATGTTTTACCTCTTGCATCAATCCCTGCAATTCTTTATTCTGGTAGCCTGTGTGACTGCTTATATAAATGGAACCTGTCGGCATCAGAAAACTGTTAAGTACCTCGTATGGATCTCCATTTGCCAGTCCCTTTTGCAGACGTGCGATATCATAATCGCCCTTGCGCAGCATTTTCGCTCTTGTAGCATACTCCAAAGACTGAATATGGACATCCAATCCTATTTTACCCAGCCAATAAGCAATCAGCTCAGCCTCGCCCTTCTGCAACGGCTCCGCACCGTTTATGCAATAGGTAACATCACAGCGCTTATCTCCTAATACTTCATGTGCCAGCTGCTTAGCTTTTGCTAAATTATGCTCCAAGGGAAATTCTTTATAACCGGGACTTGTATAATTTAACACATTCATCGTCGGCTCTGCATACCCCATATATAATGCATCGACAAGATTTTTACGGTCAATCGCCAGGCTTACAGCCTGCCGCATACGAACATCATTAAATGGAAAACGGCTGTTATTCAAAGCAAGATAGCGTATCATTGTCGATTTATTGCTTGCCACAGCAAAGCGCTTATCTTTCTTGATTTCGTCAGCTAAAAACGGCGGTATTGCATTTAAATCTAATACTCCGTCAATTTCACCGGATTTAAGTGCTGCATAGCGTGTATCCGTATTGGGAATATTGCGCACAACAAAATCTTTTATTTTGCCTTTTTCACCCCAATAATTATCATTGCACTTTAAAACGACATACTTATTCATGACGTTCTTGGTAATTTTATACGGACCTGTACCTATAGCTATGTCCTTAAAATCACCATTGGCATCAAAGCATTCAGGGGCAAACATCGGACTGCCGAAATCCGTCATTTTATATAATTGGTTAATATTCGGTTCCTTAAATACCAATCTGACAGTATATTCGTCCAGTTTTTCATAGCTGATTAAAGACGGATAATATAAGGCTAATGATAAGCTGTAAAAATTAGAACGCTTCAAGCCCTTTTTCATTCTGTCGAAATTAGCAATTACAGAATCAGCATTAAACTGTGTTCCATTTTGAAAATATACATTTCTTCTTAAACGAAATATCCATACCTTGCCATCATCCTGCATTTCCCAGCTTTCAGCCAGACAAGGTTCAGGTAAGCCTGCTTCGTCCCTTGTTATCAACGGCTCCCAAACTCCAAGAATCTTGCTGCAATAATAGGCATCCTTATTACCGGGAGCAAGATGCCTGTAGGCAGCCAGTGTAACAATATTTTTGTTTTTATTATCTATGTGATTTTGTGATTCTTCCTGCTTGGCACAGCCGACACACAATAAAAGCATCAACAGCAGAAAAAAGCTCAATATTTTTCTCATATTCGCATACCATTATACATCTTATTTATATAGAATAAAAGAGGGCAGCAAAACCGCCCTCTTTAAATTTTATTTTATTACAGACTAAATTCAGCAGACAAGAAGAAGGTTCTCGGAGTAGACAGGTAAACCTGATCACCGCGAGCAACAGTCCAATAATCCTTATCAAACAGATTGTAACACATTGCACTGAATTTTACAGGAACGCTATTCAGCTTAGTATTATAGGTTACACCTAAATCATAAACCATGTAAGCCGGTGCTTCCAGATGCTTGCTGTCTTTTGTAACAGTGCTGGAATTATAGTTTACAGTGTAGAACGGAGTTGTGCCGGTATAGGTTGCACGGCCGATTACACTAAAGCTATCGTCTGCTTTATATTCCAAAGCTGCAGATGCACTCCATGCGCCCTGACCGGATTCGCGTACACCGTTTTTGTACTCATTTCCTTTACCCATGTTCTTATATTTAGCATCCAGATAAGCAAGGCCAACCATGCCATACCATTTATCTGCTAATTTACCGTTAACAGATAATTCAAGACCTTTGTGATTAACTTTACCATCTTGTACAAGGAAAGGTTTAGCATAGCCTGCTACATCCTTGCTCACATTATTGGCCTGGTCAATATCAAAGTATGCCAAGGTATACATAGCACCTTTATTCTGATATTTTACGCCAACCTCATTTTGTTTAACCTTAGTCGGCGGTAATACTTCACCGGAATTCTGGTAGCTGGTTCCGGCACTTGCACCGATATCAAAGTTCTCTGCATGGTTGCCATAGAACATTACATGCTCATCAGGTGCATAGCTCAAGGAATAAGTCGGGCAGGTTGCATCGGATTTAATTTCTTTACCCCAGGATTTGCTGCTTGCATTCCAGGATTTTGCCGTAGCAGCATGTTTGTGAATGCCAATCATAGCATCCCATTTGCCGAAGCTGATGCTATCCAGCAAGGAAACACCCCAAATAGAAGTTTTGTTGTTAGGTCTTGTAGTATAACCAATATATCTTGCATCAACATCCTGGAAGGAAGTTCCTGTGAAAATGTTGGAGCCGCCAACCAAAGTTGTACCGGGTACAGTTGTAGAACCATTACGGTTTCTCCACGCCTTATCAGCAGACAGCATTACCTCATGCTTCAGCGCACCGGTTTCGAATTTATTCTTGGTGCCTAATTGAGCATAGTAAGAGCGTTGCGGAGTTGCACTGTTAGTCTGCAGGAAATCATAATTACCTGCATCATCTTTAATCCAATAGGAGCTCATATTAGGAGATACATTTTGATTCAGCTTTTGTCTGCTGTAGCCAAAGTTAGCAAACAAAGTCCAATTATCATTCATGTATTGCTCATGATTCAAGGTTGCAAACCAGCCATAGCCTGCTTTCCAGGTACCTGCAGCAGCATAGTTTTTACCTCCGTCCGGAGCACTCGGAAGATGAGTTACACCGGGAATAGTTTGTTTAATGCTGTTACCGTTAGCATCCTTTACAGTTGCTGTTCCGGGATTTGCCAATTTAAACCAACGAATACCATTGTAAATGTCCAGATCTCTATAGTTTGCAAAGAAATTAGTGCTGCTGTGCTTATCTTTATGATCAACATTTACAGCAATGCCCTTTGCCTTCATATCTGCATCATTAACAGCAGTTTCACCATTCAGCAGCTCCGTATTCAAGCGCACACCCCATTCACGTTTTTGGCCGAGACGTTGGCTGATATCCAGATATTCACCAAAGGAGCCTTTACCGGAGAAGGTTTGTTTATATTTAATAAAGTCCGTATCACCGGCGCGTTTTGTTCTGGCATTGATAATACCGCCAGCAGTATTGGATTCATATTGAACACCGCTTGCGCCTAACATCGAGTTAGGACCGGAAACTACATCAATACCTTCCATAGCAAACATCGGAAGATTGAACTGAGTCATAACACCGTGTACACCATTAACATACATAGCAGTGCCATTGGTACGGAACCCACGAACAGAAAAGTCACCATGCAGAACACTGCCTGACGCTCTCACAGACGGAATGCCAACCAAAGCCTTATCCAAAGGCTCATTAGGTCCGAGGAATAAATCCATAGTCTTTTGCGCTACATTGGTTACGCTAAAAGGAGTTTTCATAACATCCTTTTCACCTAGCAGGCCGACAGAACCTTTAGCGTTGACCATTTCACCAGGCATTTGGTTGCGAGAACCTTCAACAACAACCTCATCCAGATTGCCATGAGCAACATCTTCTGCACTTGCGCTCATAACGAAACCTACGCTGGCAATAGCGCACAGCACTGACATAACCAGTGCTTTTTTGTTTTTCAACATACTCATCCACCTCATTAAACATTTATTTTTTAACCTTTGCCGCCGAGCTGTCCGAGTTTCGCGTGCGGCTCCGGCTAAACACATAATTTACCAAGGACGTTCAGTATTCCGGCAAGAAAAAAACGCCCTTCTGCACTATGACAGAAGGACGCACTTGTCCTTTACCATTCTCCTGTCACTCGCAGCATACTTTGGTCTTTACTTTCTCAGGCAATTCTTCTGGCTCAGTTTCCTCGCAAGCCTCGCCTTCCCGGTTTCCCAGTGGCATAATTAAGGCTTGCTCCACTTTACAGCTGCGTGACAGCGCAGGCTTCGCACCTGCTTACTTATTAAGTCTTTCGACACCCGATAGGTCTATAATATTCATTTGTTCATTATTGCAATCTACTTTTTCACACAGAATTATAGCATAACGCACATACTACGTCAAGTAACATGAAATTGCATTAGCAATCAACAACAACTGATATATATCGCTGTTATGTTAGAACAGTTTACATATTATCATTACCTATAATATTAGTTTAATTAGTTTGCCAAAGTAAGTATATAGAATATTTTACTACTCTAAAAATAAATAACTCTGAGAAGTCAAAGTAAAACTTCGGTTTCTCAGAGTTTTTATGATTTTTCTATCCTACACACCTACACCAGCTCATCCAAGCAAACTGCCTTTATTCCCTTTTCTGCCGCATAAGCAACCGCCTGCTCTGTATAACCGGCTTTGGAAAAGAAATAATAATATAAACTCTTATCCTGCGCTACTTTTTTGCCTAAAAAGTGCTTCAAGTCTTTTACGTCTACCGGCCTATGCTTATATTTACACTCGCCCAAAAGTATTTGCGTTTGCCTGTAATCAACTGCCATAATATCTATCTCATCAGTCTTATTCCACCAGCGGCCAATCTTGGTAAAATAAAACGGCAAGTCATGTTTTCTGTTCTGCTTACGCAAATATTGCTGGCAAACATCTTCAAATACATACGATGTAAAACGCTCCAGCTCAGGCTTGACAACATATTGATAAATCCCTCCTGCATCGCCTGATTCCAGCTCAGATAAATTCGGGAACACAAAGGCATACCAAAAACCGAAGAAATTATCGGTAACCTTATATAAGCCTCTCTGTTTATTAGCTTGCTCCTTAATATTGGCATCCACAGAAAACTCTCTGCACAAAATTCCCAATTCCAAAAGATTTTTTAAATATACACTCAGCTTGCTTTTATCAATCTGAGTTTTTTGATAAATATCATTTAATTGGGTATTGCCTAAAGCAACTGCTTCAATTACTGCATTATAAACGCTTGTCTCACGCAGCTCCTGACGCATAAGAAACTCCACTTCACTATATAGCACACTGCCTCTGCTTAAAATACTGCGTACAATATTTTCACCCAAAGAGTACTTATCGGAAAACTGCTTTAAGTAATGCGGAATACCGCCCAAAATTGCATAAGCATTAATTTTGTCTTCTATGCTGTAATTAGGAAAAAACTGTTGGGCAGAATAAAAATCCATCGCCTGCATTTTTAAAATTCCTGTAGCACGTCCATAAAGCGGTTTTTTCTCTGCTAAAACTTCTTTTTCTATAAATGACATTGCGCTGCCACACAAAATCAGCATTACATTAGACTGCTTTAAAACCTCATCCCACAGCTTTTGCAAAATAGAAGGAATAGCATTATTCCCTTTTACCATATAGGGGAATTCGTCAATAACAACTACTATTTTTTTCTCTTTTGCCAGCTCCGATATACTGAGCAAGGCCTGCTCCCAATCACTGAAACGAGTAATATATTTTGCTGCCTGGTGATTTTTTTCCAATAATCGCTGACTAAACGCTTCAAGCTGTTTTTCATCAATAATTTCTGTACAAGTATAAAAAATATGCTCTTTATCTTGACAAAATTGACGCAGCAGCTCTGTTTTGCCTACACGCCTTCTGCCGTAAAGCACTATAAGCTGACCGTCTGCACTATTATATCTGTCCTCTAAAAAATTCAGTTCTTCCTCGCGACCGATGAACATCTTACTCACCTCATTTATCTAATCGTGATTTGTATAATCTGGATTAGATAAATTATATACCATTGTAAGGAAATCTGCAAGAGATAGGCAGATGAATGAGAAAAACTCCGGAAAAACTAAAAATATGCTTTGAATTCCCAAATCATTTTATGTCTTTTCCATTAATTTCTACATAAAGAAATACCTCGCTTTTATTTCTCTGCTACCTTAAGTCACTCACTGTTACATTCTAAACACTTTTAGCTAATTATCTTTTCTTACCTCTTGCTTTTTGCATATTGATAATATATACTATAAATTAACCTTATTCAGCTTGTAACACTTTTCAAAACAAGCTGAGGCAGTTGCTGCTGCCAAAAATTTTTTGATGAGTATTTTTAGGAGGCAATTCATGGAAGCAATTCAACAAACAATCATGTATTTTCACAAAGGCGGTCTCGTTATGTGGCCGCTGCTTTTCTGTTCAATCGCAGTAATTGCAATTGCAATTGAGCGTTTTCTGTTTTACAAGGCAGAAGACAGCGGTCAGCCATTTGCCGCTAAGTATTGCGAACTTTTGCGAGCTGACGAAAGAGAAGAAGCTTTTCAATTAGCAGAAGCAACCAACGGCGAATGCGCTAAAATCGTTGCTGATGCAGCTAAAATTACCGATGGCAGAGAACAACAAAAAGCATTTTTGGAAAGCCAGGCAGGTATTTTCATTGCTAAACTGAAAAATAAACTGGACTACCTTGCTATTATTGTTACTATGTCCCCGCTGCTGGGCCTGCTCGGTACCATCGTTGGTATGATCGGTGCCTTCAGTATCTTCAATCTGGAATCCGGCGCTCCTATCGCTATCACCGGCGGTATCGGCGAAGCACTTATCGCTACTGCTACCGGTCTTTGCGTAGCTATTCTTTCCTTGTGCGCACACTCTTATTTTGCCCATCGTATGGATAATATGATTACCGACATGGAGCAATGCTTCAGTGCTCTTCTCGAAGCAGAAACAAGGAGTGGTAAATAATGCAGCTGCGCAATGTACGTGACAGAAAAACTCCGGAGCTTATTATTATCCCTATGATCGATATCATGTTCTTTCTGCTGGTATTCTTCATGCTCAGCACCATGTACATGATCGACCTGAAAACCATTCCCGTTAAACTGCCGCAGGCAGCACATGCTGCTACGGATACAACGACAACTTTCGCTGTATCCTTGAAAAATGACGGCTCTCTTTATCTTGGCGATGCGCCGACAGATATCCAGTCTTTAATAACCCAATCCTCAATCGAACAAAAAAATAATCCTCGTTTTGCTATTGTTATCAGAGCAGACAAGGATGTTGATTACGGTCGTGTTATTGAACTTATTGATAAACTTAAAGGCGCAGGTATTACCCGCTTTGGTTTGGCAACGGATGGAGCTGGTAAATAATGAATTCTGGTCAACGCAGTAGAATCGGCTTTATCGGTTCTATCGTAACACATATTTTTATCTTACTTTTCGTAAGCTTCGTCGGACTGTTTAATTTATCGCATCCGCCTGCTAACGATATCGTAGAGGTATCACTGTTTGGCGGCGGCGGCGGTGGTGGCGGCAATGATGCCGACATTGAAGACAGTAATGCAAACGACGAAGAAAACTCTACTGAAGAAGATGTGCAGGAAGAGCCTACACCGGATCCGGAGGCTATCTGGAAAAACGATGAGAATAAGCCTCAACCTGTACATAAAAAATCTGCTGTGAAAAAGGTTGCCCGTA
>ERZ779978.603-NODE-603-length-11560-cov-2.58948_pt1 | contig 11560 bp, 4 predicted proteins | sample MGYA00511938_ERZ779978 | MGnify/ENA primary metagenome ERZ779978 (study PRJEB29588, sample SAMEA2153557) | human gut metagenome | biome: human gut; feature: human-associated habitat; material: faeces | place: Denmark | collected 2008/2010 ...
CATCCAAGTCTACATATTTAATGTCTCCGGCCTGTGGGGTAATGCCGTCTGTTATGTAGTTGCCATTGTCGATGTCTTCCTGTGTCAATAAACCGTCTGAGCGGAAACCGTAGAATGTGCCGATAGCATAACCCACTTTCTTAATCCAAGGGTCTTCGATCATCGGATCGTTTGCTCCTAAATCTTTTACCTTATTCCAGTTTTTAGACAGATTAAAACCAACCGTATAAGAGAAATCTCCAATGGTTTTGTTGTGAGATATGTTGAATTCCAGACCTTTGTTACTTACTTTACCGATATTTTGCGAAACTTTATAGTCACTATTGATACCGACTTCTGCTGGACTCGGATAAGATAGTAGGATATCTTTGGTTTGTTTGTCGTAGAATTCACCAGTGAAACTGAAAAGTCCGTTTAGAATATCGAAATCAACCCCGACATTGGTAATCGTTACGGTTTCCCAACCTAATCCAGGATTAGCTGGCTTTCCTTCTCGAATACCGCTGACGATCGTATTTTCGAAGTTATAATTTCCACCCTGTACATAGGTCGAAAAATAATCATATTGTCCTACGTTATTGATATTACCTAACTGTCCCCAGGAAGCACGTAATTTCAAATTATCGATCCAACTGGCATCTTGCATGAAACTTTCCTGATTAATACGCCATCCGGCAGAGAACGAAGGAAAGAAACCCCAGCGGTTGTCTTTGTGGAAACGGGAAGAAGCATCTGCGCGAAAGTTGGCTTCCAACAGATACCTGTCTTTGTACGAGTAGTTCAAACGGGCAAAGTAAGACATTAATTTATCTTCGTAAACATCACCTTCCGTGCTCATGTCGCTGGGTGCGCTCGAACCTCCATTAATACCCGTCATACCGTTGGTTGGGAAATTGCGGCGCCATGATTTTTGTTGTTGGTATTTGTAATGTTCGTATGAGACACCTCCTAATGCACTTATATTATGGTTTTCGTTGCTCCAATTATAATTGGCCAAACCATTGTAGGTCAAACGACTATTTTCGTTCCAGTCATATGTCATCTTGGAAGCGGTCACATCCGTACCGTTCAATTCTGAGCCGGTTACGAAATCTTTGATTTTATTTCTATTGGCTTCGTATGTTTTACCTTTATAGTCATATGCCTTATAGATCATTTGTCCGGTCAGTGTCAATCCTTTAACTGGTTTAATATCGAGGGCGAGGTCGATCAATGTATTTTGTGATTTGTTGTTGTTCCATCCCCCTTCTTCCAAGCGACGTAGTGGATTACGTTGCATATTTACCAGCGCTGCAGGATTGCCCCCTTCATAACTACCCCATTCTCCATTGCTTTGACGAGCTACATATGTAGACGGAACGGTTAGAAGTTCTGTATATCCAATACCTCCGCTTTCTGTATTGTTTGTGTTTTGGATATATTTAAAGTTTGAACGCCAAGACAACCATGAGGTTATATCGGATGAGAGGTTGGTGGTCATATTATATCGGTTGGCGGAAGCTCCGGGGGTAAATTTGTCATCATACATATACCCTAATGAGGTGAAATATTTGACTTTGTTTCCTCCGCTTACGCTAACGGAATGCTTTGTCATGACTGCTAAATCGTCCAGCACTAAATCATACCAGTTTGTATTCGGATACATATCTGGGTTATTTCCGTTACGGAACATTTCGATCTCTTCATCCGAATATGGCATCTCTGCATTCGGATTTTCATTGAATGCCGCTTCATTGCTCAAACGAGCATACCATTCCGAACTTAAAACTTTTGGAGTGTATGTTGCGATCTTCATGGATACTGTTCCATCATAGGTCACTTTTACATCACCTTCCTTACCGTCTTTGGTCTTGACTAAGACAACACCGTAAGCAGCACGAGAACCATAAATTGCAGAAGAAGCGGCATCCTTCAGAAAAGAAACGCTTTCGATGGAATTCGGGTCCAAATTGGAGAAGAATGTAGCATCTGCTATTGCTCCGTCAATGACAAACAAAGGGGAAGAAGTCCCCAAGTTTCCACGACCACGCATGTTGATGGAGATGGAACCTTGACGGTTGATAATGGTTACCCCCGGTACCTGTCCTTGAACAGAAGCCAACACGTCCGTATTGACACGCTCTTTCAGCTCTTCGGAGCCGACAGATGCAACGGCACCGGTGAGGTTTACTTTCTTTTGGGTACCATAGCCGATCACGACTACTTCATCCAATTTTTGGGTGTCTTCTTTCAGACTGACTTTGATCGTTTGTTCTCCATTGTATTTGATCTCTTGGGTCAAATAACCAATAAATGAGATAACGATTACATCTCCCTTTTTTACTTCCAGGACAAAATTACCGTTCATGTCGGTAACAGTACCGTTTGTAGTGCCTTTTACAACTACAGAAGCTCCTGCTACAGGGCCGAACTCGTCTTCAACGACACCTTTCAAACTTGCTTGCTGCTGAGAAATGCCAACTTTGGGAGTCGTAGTTTCGTTGGCGGCAAATATCACCCCTGATGAACAAAGGGCTACAGACAACAGCAAAAAACTGACTGGTCTTGCGATTTTCAACATACTAATTGTTTTTTGTTTAATAATAGTTAGATATAATAGGCTTTAAGAGGATCTGTTTTCTTCTACAGCTCACACTTACTTGCTTATTTTTAGTAATTAGGGTCAAAGTTTATGCTTGCACATGCGTAGTTCTTGTAGGACTACGTCCTTTGACGGGGCAAATGTAATACATTTATTTATTATCTTGCATGTTTTTTTAGAAAAAATTAGCAAGAATACTATTGAATGTATTTTAATACCGTTTTTATACATTGAGACAAATATATTAAAATATTTTACTAATACAAATGATATTAATCGTTATTTTCTTTTACTACCTCTATTCTTTACCCTAAATCCTTTGAAAATTCGACAATATGGTTGTATTGTGCAAGATGCATGAATCCATAGTTTGTTTCATATATATCCCGAAGCTCTCAGGAATTTCAACCAAGTACACATCTTAAAATGTTAATTAACAATTAAGCGTTTCCGAGTGTTATTTTCTAAACCTATCAGATTTTCTTGCTTTTTTTCTATATACTTATTGTATAGATCTAAATTTATATGGATAGATTCTAATCAATAATTTAATTTGCTATGTAATCGTCTGCTTCCCGCTATATATATTACTTTGGTTATAAATAACTGATAAATAGCATGATGGGATAAATATTTCCACATATTAAAGTAATCTGTCTATTAGCTGAAGATTGTATACTTTCCGGTTGATAATCATAGACCACATAACTTACTAACATCAACAGATTAATTACTAGGAAAATCAGGTTTACTCCCAAGGTTTTCTACAAGAAACAGACTGGTAATTCTGATGTTTTGGTACAAATTCGTATAACTTAATCATAGTCCTACAAGAACTTCATACAAAAAATCCTCCTTTTTGCCTATACAGCTTTATATTTCTTACAATAAGTCATAGTCCTACAAGAACTATGTTCCCATTTGCATGGCAAATGTATGACAGATGTTAGGAATCATACCATGAATGTAAAGAATCTATAAGTAAGGTGGTTATCACCTCCTTGGATCTTATTCATATAGTGACTATTATTATTAAACAAAAAACAATTAGTATGTTGAAAATTGCAAGACCAGTCAGCTTTTTGCTGTTGTCTGCTGCTTTATGTTCCTCCGGAACAGTGTTCGCAGCTAATGAGACAGCAACTCCTAAAGTTGGTATTTCTCAGCAACAGAAAAGTTTGAAAGGAACAGTTAATGATGTACTGGGCCCCGTAGCAGGTGCTTCAGTTGTCGTAAAAGGTACGACGAACGGTACGGTTACTGACATGGACGGTAACTTTGTTTTGGAAGTGAATAACGGTGATGTTCTTCAAATCTCTTTCATCGGTTATGTAACACAGGAAATCAAGTACACCGGACAAGCGACTTTGACTGTGAATCTGATGGAAGATACTCAGAAACTGGAAGAAGTCGTAGTTGTCGGTTACGGTACACAAAAGAAAGTGAACATGACCGGGGCTGTTGCACAGATTGACAGCAAAGCGTTAGAAAATCGCCCGGTTCAGAACGTTTCTACCGCATTGCAAGGTACTATGCCGGGTGTTCAGGTTACTTCCGGCGGTGGCCGTCCCGGACAGGATGGTGGTACGATTCGCGTGCGTGGTGTTGGTACATTAAACACGGCTGATCCTTATATTTTGGTGGATGGTATCGAAACTGGAACGATGAACTCGGTTGATCCGAACGATATCGAAAGTATTTCTGTATTGAAAGATGCTGCTTCTGCTGCGATCTATGGTTCGAAGGCGTCAAATGGTGTAATCTTGATTACGACAAAACGTGGTAAGACAGGTAAACCACGTATCTCTTATAATGGATATGTAGGTTTCCAGAAACCGACGGAAATGATTGACCGTATCAGCTCTTATGACTATGCGCGCTTGTATAGCCAGTCTATGATCGATGAAGGCTTGAATCCCCGTTTCAATGAAACTGATATTGAGAATTTCAGAAATGGTACTTCTCCTAACACGGATTGGTATGATGAAGCCTATAGAACCGGTGTACAGCATTCTCATAATGTAAGTGTGAGCGGTGGTACGGAAAATGCGAAGTATATGGGATCTGTCGGCTATTTGGGACAGACCGGTATTTTACCGAATGCGGACAGACAGCAATTTAATGCTCGTACAAATTTGGATCTGAAGCTGAATTCCAGATTGACGGTTCGTTTGAATTTGGCATATATCAAGAATGACTATTCCGACCCAATTTCTTCTTATGCATCTGGCATAAGTGAAACTGGTGATCCGAATAGTGCTGCCAGCTCTGATCAGATTATCCGTCAGTTGAACCGTATTGCTCCGTGGATTGTAGGTCGTGCTGAAGACGGTACTTATGGTACTATTGGAGATGGTAACCCACTTGCGTGGTTGGATGTTAACCAAACTGTTGACCGTAAAAATCAGAATTTCTCTGGTACCCTGTCTGCCGATTATAAAATCATCGACGGTTTAGTTGCAACAGTGACGGGTTCTTATGTTAACAATCAACAACACTATCGTGCATTTCAAAAATATATTCAGTACAATCCGAATAAGGAAACAGAACCGAATCGTTTGGAAGAACGTTTTACCGGTTGGCATCGTGCAAACTTTGATGCATTGTTGAATTTTGACAGACAATTCGGTGAACACGGTTTGAAAGCAATGGCAGGTTGGCATACGGAAAAGTATGACTACACCTATAACCAGCAGTTCCGTAAGAATTTCCCGACTAATGATCTGACCGATATCGCGGCTGGAGATGCTGCTACTCAGAAGAACAATGGCTATACACGTGAGTTGGCGATGATTTCTTGGTTCGGACGTATCAACTATGATTATGCCGGTAAATATTTGTTGGAAGGTAATATCCGTTCTGATGCTTCTTCCCGTTTTGCTGATGGTAATCGTTGGGGATATTTCCCTTCTTTCTCTGCTGCATGGCGTATTAGTGAAGAAGGTTTCATGGAAAATACGAAAGATTGGTTGAACAACTTGAAGATTCGCGGATCATGGGGGTTATTGGGTAATCAAGATGCATTGACAGATTATTATCCTTGGATGAATACCTATAATCTAGATGCAAGTTATCCGTTAGGAGGTGCTTTGCAGTCGGGGTATTATCAGAAAGCATATAAGCTGTCTTCTATCTCTTGGGAAAAATCTCGTACATGGGGACTTGGTTTTGATGCGACAGTCAATAACAAGATCAATGTGACATTTGACTACTATGACCGTAGGACAACAGGTATTATCATGGATGTTCCGGTTCCGGCAGAATTTGGTTTGGATGCTTATAAAGATAATGTAGGTGAAATGTCCAATCGAGGTGTTGAAGTGATTCTGAGCTACAATAACAAATGGGGTGATTGGTCGTTTGGTGCAACCGGAAACTTCTCGTACAACAAAAACGAATTATTGGATTTAGGTTTGAGTCCGGATGCCGGAGGTGTAACGGCTGATCCGAACAATGGCAATAAGGTTCGTAAGATTGGTGAAGCGCTGAACACATATCGTGTTTATAAAGCAGATGGTTTCTTTGAATCGGATGAAGCAGCTCAGGCTTGGATGGATAAATATTCCACACAGGCAGGTTATCCGTTTGGAACTAAAAAGTTCAAGGGAGGTGATCTGATCTATCAGGATGCAAACGGTGATGGTAAAATGACGGCTGATGACCGCGTCCTTGCAGGTTCTTCAGATCCTAAATTTACGTTTGGTTTGAATCTGAATGCTGCTTATAAAGGCTTCGACTTATCCATGTTGTTTACGGGCGCGGCTGGCGTGCATCGTTTGATCAACCAGGAAGTAACAGGCTATTTCGGTGGCGATGACTCACATCCGGCAACTGTATGGTTGGATGCTTGGACACCGGAAAACAAAGATGCAACGATGCCACGTGTGGCTTATGATGTAACATCTCCGAGTCTGTCATCTAATGTCGTGTCTACATTCTGGTTGCAGAATTCCAGCTATTTGCGTATGAAGAACCTGCAATTCGGTTATACACTTCCGAAGAATGTGATCAAATCGGTTGGAATTGAAAACGTACGTTTCTACTACTCTGTAGAAAACCTGTTTACTATCCATAATATGCTTGTCAATGTGGATCCGGAAATCGGAGATGAACGCGGTTCCAGTTTCCCGTTAACTCAGACACATGCTTTTGGTGTGAATGTGACATTCTGATAAGAACGATTGTTTAAGATTAAAATTAAAGAATAAAATATGAAACGTGTATTAGTATATATGCTGGCCGGGATGGCATTGGTCGGGACTTCCTGTTCGGACTTTTTGGATACGATTCCCCATGACGCACTGTCTCCCAGCACAACTTGGCAAACAGAAAAGGATGCTGAAAAGTTTTTGATTGGTTGTTATGACGGTTGGGCTGATGAAACGGGTATTCTGTATTGGGATTGTGCTTCCGATTTCGGTTTCAATTTCCATGTCCATGAAAATTATCGGAATATCGGAAATGGTAGTATGACTGCCAGCAACGCAGTTGCAGATTATTATAAATTTGGAATGATCCGTCGTTGTAACGATTTCTTGACCAATATCCAAAATATTGAATTTGCGGATGCAAAGAAGAAAGACAATATGATTGGTCAGGTGAAAACGATCCGGGCTTATACTTATTTCAATATGAACTGGCAGTATGGCGGTGTACCTATTATCGATTCTTATGAAACAGCTGAAGAAGCACAAGTTCCCCGCAATACGGAAGAAGAGGTGAAAAAGTATATCTACGACGAGTTGGATGCTGCTATCCCGATGTTAGATGATGCTCCTGCCGCAAGTGGTTATATTGCCAAAGGTACGGCTTTGGCTATCAAGATGCGTTCAGCCCTTTATTATGCCGACTACCAGCGTGCGAAAGAGGCTGCAAAAGCTATTATGGATTTAGGACAGTATGAACTGGATCCGAGCTTTGAAAATATATTTATGGTGAGTGGACAGAATTCGAAAGAAATCATAGCTGCTGTGCAACATGATGAAAATCTGTATTCAAATTGGATGATCGCCACGATGTATAACAATTCGGATGCAGGTTGGTCTTCTATGGTTCCATCCAAAAATCTGATTGATGCGTATGAAATGAGTAATGGTTTGACAAAAGAAGAGGCTGGTAGTGGTTACGATCCTGTTCATCCTTTTGCAAATCGTGACCCGCGTATGGCAATGACGGTTCTTTATCCGGGTATGGATTGGGTTAATTATAAGGGAGAAGAAACGATCATTAACACATTGGATAAGGAGGTGAATGGTAAAACGAATCCGGATCATCCGGGTACGGCCAACAACTCTTCGAAGACGGGTTTGACTTGGGCTAAATATTTGGCTCCGATGTCTCAATATGGAGATGTTTGGTCTTCGAATGCGCAGACGATCATTTTCCGGTATGCAGAAGTATTATTGACATATGTGGAAGCTGAGAACGAATTGAACGGCCCGTCTGCTGAAATATACGATATGTTGGATCAGATTCGTACGCGTGTAGGTATGCCGAAAGTAGATCAGAGTAAATATGGTACTAAAGAAACATTGCGTGAATTGATTCGTCGCGAACGTTCTATCGAGTTAGCTGGTGAAGGCCTTCGTCGTGCCGATATTCTTCGTTGGAAAGATGCAAGTGGCAAGATGGTTGCTGAAACGGTATTGAATGCTCCTTTGGAAAGCTTCACCGGAACGATCAATTATGATGAAAAAGATCCGTACAAACGTGCAGTCATAAGTGGTGTCGAATTAGTTGAAAACCGTTCGTTCGCTCCTCATAACCGGTATTTACCGATCAAGCAGGATGCACTTGATAAAAACAAGCTATTGAAACAGAATGACGGTTATTAATAAGAACTGATATATTTATCATGTTTTAAGAGGGATATATTGGATCATTTCCAATATATCCCTTTCCTTTGTACAGAAAAACACTAACATAGCATGAAGCATTATCGAATTTTCTCTTTTATCTTGTTGTTCATTTGTGCTGCATTCGGACAAAGTTGCAGTATCTCCTCTTCCGGCCGGGAAGTCCTGGACATGAATACCGACTGGGCTTTTTATCGGGGGGATGTGGTGGAAGGGAGCCGGACGGATCTGGATGATTCAGGATGGATACCTGTCGCACTACCCCATATCATGCAACTGGAAATGAAACATTGCGGCGGGAACTCCATTTATGACGGGATCGGTTGGTCTCGCCGTTATTTCAAACTGCCTGCGAAGTATAAGGATAAACGGATTGTCGTCTCTTTTGAAGGAGTGATGACGAATTGCGATGTTTATCTGAACGGCCAAAAAGTGACGGAGCATCATGGTGGTTATATGGGATTTGTCGCAGACCTTACGGACCGTATCGATTGGAACGGTAATAATGTGCTGGCTGTCTGCCGAGCCGGACCCGCTGACACCTCCGGGAAAGCCGCAAGACAAGATGGACTTCTATTATTATAGCGGGATTTATCGGGATGTCCGGATGGTGATTACGGACAAAGTATATATCACCGACCCGTTGCAGGAAGATATTGTTGCCGGTGGAGGTCAGTTTGTGACGTATCCCGAAGTGACAAAAGACAAGGCGAGGGCACATCTTGCGACTCATGTCCGGAATTTGACGGATAAAGATCAGACATTGTCTGTTTTCTCGCAACTGGTCGATTCGGCTGGCCACGTTATTGCTGAGGCTGAAACACCGATCACCTTGCACAAGCAATCGGACAGAACGGTGGAGCAGGACCTCTTTGTTAACCAGCCTGCTTTATGGCATCCTTATACGCCTAATCTCTATACTTTGCGTACGCAATTATTATCGGAAGATAAAGTGCTCGACGAAACCACCCGGAAAATCGGTATTCGTACGATCCGGTACACGGCCGAGGAAGGATTCTTTATCAATGGTGAAAAACTGTATATGCGCGGAGCCAACCGTCACCAGGCTTTTGCCAATGTTGGGGATGCGGCTTCCAACTCAATGCAGGTACGGGATGTGATCGACCTGAAACGGGGTGGTTATAATGCGGTTCGCGCCGCCCATTATCCGAATGATCCGGCTTTCTTGGAGGCGTGTGACCGGTATGGGCTGTTAGTAGTGGAGTGTATTCCCGGATGGCAGTTCTATAATCCGGATTCAATCTTTATTGAACGTTTGTATGAAATCGGACGCCAGATGATCCGCCGTGACCGGAATCATCCTTCTGTTGTCCTTTGGGAAACGGCTTTGAACGAATCCCGTTATCCGGTCTCTTTGGCAAAAGAGATTTTCGAACTGTCTCATGCCGAATATCCGGGCGATCAGATGTACACGGCAGGTGATTACTTCGGGCATGCGGAAATGGAGCCCTATTATGATGTCTTTTATAAACAGGTTTCCAAATTCCCGAAAGACGGGGATGTGATGAGTAATTATCCGGAAGATTTTATAGTAGTCAAGCCGTTGTTTACCCGCGAATGGGGAGATGGCGTGGGCGAAAAGCCACGTGTCAGCTTGAAAGAAAGCGAGGAAGAACAGATGCGCCAGTGCCGCAGCCGTATCGAGCAGTTGAATGGTAAAGGCTATTTTGACTGGTGCATGCTGGATGCCAATCCACATATGGGTGGACATTTCGTTTGGAGCTACAATGACTATGCACGGGGCAGCCAGGATGAAACGATGTATAGCGGTGTGGTGGATATCAACCGGTATCCGAAATTCAGCTACTTCATGTTGCAGAGTATGAGGGACAAAGCAGTTTCACAACCCGGATTGTATGAAGGGCCGATGGTCTTTATCGCTTCCTATAATGCTTCGGGAGATTTCGCCTCGTCTACAACAGATATAACGGTTTTTTCCAACTGCGACGAAGTCCGTCTTTATCGTAATGAGAAGTTGATCGGAACTCAGACACGGGAAGAACGGACACCTCTGTTTCGTTCGATTGTCGAGAAAGGCGGCAGTCCAATGTTCGTCTTTAATGCCGGGGAATATGAAACCGGAACGTTAAAGGCGGAAGCGCTGGTTGACGGAAAGATTGTGGCAACCCACAGTGTGAGCACTCCGGGAAAAGCCGATCGTCTGGTTGTGGACATTAAGACGGATGGCATTGTTCCTGTTGCCGACGGCTCGGATATGATTCCTGTCTACTTTAAGGTCTGTGACAAGAACGGTTCTTTGATCTACAACTCTGGACAGGAAATCCGGATTCAGGTGTCTGGTGAAGGAGTGCTGGTCGGAGATACGATCAGCCGTATCGGTATCAATCCTCAGAAGGTGGAAGGTGGCGTTGGTTTCGCATTTGTCCGCACGACGAAGAAAGCCGGTAAGATTACGGTGAAAGCGACAGCAGAGGGTTTGTTCGCCGGTGAAGCGGAAATCAGCACGAAGCCGTTTGAAGGGAAGTCTCTGCCTGATGGAAAACATGCTCTGTTTACGGGGAAAGAGGAAGACAATGTTGTGGTAAAACCTTCTTCCTGTCAGAAGCGTATCTTGGAGAAACCTCGCCTGAAAATTGCGTCGGTTCAGGTTGGAAGTAGCCAGGACGGGTATCCTGCTTCCAATATAATCGACAATGACGATCATACTTGGTGGATTGCCGGAGAAGACCGGTTGCCACAGGTAGTCACTTTGATGCTGGACCGTCCGACATACGTGGCTGCCAGCCGTATCCTTTTCCAGAAAGACAGTTCTTCCTATAAGCATAAGGTAGAGACTTCTGAGGATGGCAAACGGTGGGAACTCTTGTATGAGCGTGAATGTACGGGCTGGGAATTTAAGCCGATGACGGTTGACCGGGAAGTGAAATATCTCCGCTTGACAATCGAGAATGTTTCCGAAGGGCGTGCCGGTCTGGGGGAAATCTCGCTCTATTAATATATTATATAATGTATAACACGTCTAATCTGAATAGCATGAAAAGAATAGTATATATGTTGGCAGTCCTGTTCTACGGGACAAGCCTTTTTGCACAAGACAAGCCGTTCGACATTGAGCATGCGCCGGCTCCTTTGTTCCGTTGTC
>ERZ779978.639-NODE-639-length-10996-cov-2.84261_pt1 | contig 10996 bp, 10 predicted proteins | sample MGYA00511938_ERZ779978 | MGnify/ENA primary metagenome ERZ779978 (study PRJEB29588, sample SAMEA2153557) | human gut metagenome | biome: human gut; feature: human-associated habitat; material: faeces | place: Denmark | collected 2008/2010 ...
AACGAGATCATTGCGAAAGGGTATGGCGAACCGCAGAATGCGAAAGAGTTTGCCGAATTGGCACAGTGGGTGAACTACGACGGCCACCGCAGCCTGTTCGAGTCCAGAAGCCAGAACCGCAAAGGTCTGCTGATGTGGATGAGCCATTCCTGTTGGCCTTCAATGGTATGGCAGACGTATGATTATTATTTCGAGCCGACTGCCGCCTATTTTGCTATCAAGAAGGCTTCCGAGCCGCTGCATATCCAGTGGAATCCGGCAACGGACGAGGTAGAAGTGGTCAACTACAGCGCTGGCACGCATAAAGGTCTGACGGCAAAAGTACAGGTTCTGAATATGGATGCATCCGTAGCCTGGGAAAAAGAAGCGACTGTCGATAGCAATGAAGATACGACCGATAAGTGCATCAAGTTGGAATTCCCGGAGAACTTGTCGAAGGTCCATTTCATCAAGATGACGCTGACCGAAGATGGCAAAGTCGTTTCCGACAACTTCTATCACAGAAGTTTGGAAGAAAACAACTACCAGGATTTGTGCCAGTTGGCAAAGGTTGCTTTGCAGTCCGCAACAACCGTGGATAAAAATGCAGACGGAACCTGGAGTGCCGTGTCTGTGATCGAGAACAAGACGTCTACACCGGCTTTGATGATCCGCCTCAATGTTGTAGATGGTAAAGACGACCAGCAGATTCTACCGGTATTTTATTCCGACAACTATTTCTCTTTGCTTCCGGGTGAAAAGAAGGAAGTACGTATGAGCTGGAGAGATGAAGATACCAGAGGTAATGAAGGCAAGGTCTTAATTACCGGATATAACGTGGAATAATATTATAGGTCGGCGACGGAAGGCGTGCAAAGTACCTTTATTACGATCCTTTAGGCACAGATTTACACGGATAAATTTATTTTCTTTCCGTGTATCTGTGCCTAAATTATGCCTATTAGTAAGCAGAATTTTGTTTCGACACACCTCCTGTCATATTTTTTTCCTGATTATTACTAAAATATTACGCAGCCTGAAAAAGATCTATTTTTGTATAGGACTTATCGGGAAGCTCTTTACCTTTGCCGGAAAGAGTATCGGAAGTAGATGGGAAAGCGGATCAAACTGATTTATATATTATCGTTATTCTCAGCTTTAATGGCGATAAGCGTGCAGGCCTATTGGCTCTATAATCAGTATCGTTATGAAGTGGAGCGATATGCTGATGAAATTGCCGCCGATGTATTGCGTGTCGGAGATGAAGAGTTTGCCGAGCGCCGGAAAATGGCGATAGGTGATGATACTTCTTATATAATAGATCGTAGTTCGCGTACTCAATCCGGAACTTCCACTATCAGGAATGTGCAGACACAACTTTGTTTTGATTTTAAAACGGATGTCTTGGTCGATTCGATAATTGGCGGTCAACTGAATATGACAAAACTAAACCTCTCGTTTGATGCGACCTTACCGGAAGACAGCATTATTCATGGTGTGGAACGAAATGTCGTTAATTACTATATTCCTTTCCAGGTTGAACGTTTGGATAGTCTGCTTCGGGCGCGCTTGTCGCAATACGATTTCCAGATCGCTTTTTTGCCGGAAGGAGATACATTGAGCCGTTTCAATTCTTGGAAAATTTTACCGGAACATCTGTTCCCGCCTTGCTTGGGAGTTAAATACCGGTATGCTCCGTTGGAGCGGAAAGGGGTGATGATAGAAGTCGGTTTCCCGATAAACCCTCTTCTGAAGCGGATGGTGGGACAACTGATTTTGAGTCTGTTTCTGATCCTGTTGCTGCTTTCCTGCTTGGGTTTGCAAATTAATACGATACTTAAACAGTATAAGCTTGGCGAAATGCGTGAAAGTTTTGTTCATACGATGATTCATGAATTGAGACGTCCGGTACAGACTTTGAAAATGTGTGTCTCTTTCTTGAATGATAAAGAGATGCGCACGGATGAGGCTGCCTGCGACGGTATTGTCCAGGACGCCTTGTTTGAGCTGGACAATCTTTCCGCTTATCTGGAGAAACTGAAAAATATGGTGAGTGCCGATGGTAGTGCGACACTGCTGCATCCCATTCTGTTCAATTTGCAAGAGTTGGTTGAAAAGGTGATCCGTTTAGTTCATATTCCATCTGGAAAACAGGTTGCTTTTTCTACTGCTTTTCCACCTGATCTCCCATTGGTTACAACTGATCCTGTGCATATTGCCAATATTCTGAGTAACCTGATAGAGAATGCGATTAAATATTCCGGCTCTGGAGTCAATATCCGCGTAGTCGTTATCCGGAATGACAAGCTGATAGAACTGACCGTAACTGATGATGGCGTTGGTATTTCTGCCGACGAACAGACGAAAGTCTTCGAGAAATTCTATCGCTCCGTCCATTTACCGGATAAGCAAATTCCTGGATTGGGACTGGGATTGAGTTATGTACGTCAGATAGCCGAAGCCCATCATGGGCAGGTCTCGCTTCGTAGTGAAGTGGGAAAGGGCACGGAAGTAACAGTAGGATTACCGATATAAAACGATATGGCGACACCATTAAAAATACTTTTTGCAGATGATGATCTGAAATATTCACTTCTTCTCAAACGTTTTCTTGAAAAAGAAGGGTATGATGTGGCTTATACCGGAAACGGGATGATGGTTCTCGAACAATTTCCGGTTGTTAAGCCTGATCTTGTCCTTTTGGATATCAATATGCCGGGTTTGAATGGTTTTGAGGTCGCAGAAAAGATACGGGAAAACGATCGCCATGTCCTGATCTTTTTCCTTTCCGACCGTTCGGACAAAAACGACCGACTGAAAGGCTTCAGCCTCAAAGGGAATGACTATCTTGCCAAGCCTTTCTATCCGGAAGAGCTGCTGGCGCGGATCAAAGAGCGGTTTGAAGTGAATCCCGATGTGAAAGTCGAAGAAGAAATCTATCATTTCGCTAATACCGTGTTTGACTATTCCACAAATGAAATCCGTACAGGCAACAGCAAGACGTTGGTCACTTCCCGTCAGGCAGAAATTCTTCGTATCCTCGCCCGTAATCCAAATGTCGCGATCGACCGTGAAATCATCCTATCTGCTGTATGGAGAAATGTCTCTTATGCCAACTCCCTGGCTTTGAATGTGCAGGTCACTTATCTTCGCAAAGCCTTGCGTAACGACCCTTTGACCAGTATCGTTTCCCTTACAAAAAAAGGCTATATGCTGAAAGGATAAAAAAACTTGCTATCTTTGCGCAATTGAGAAGTATAGACAAATAAAAAAGCGTATGAGTTTCAGCGAAAAGTCTTGCCTGGTATTTGAACAGGCTACGAAGGCATATCATATCACCGATCATATAGATGCCACGGTACATAATCCTTATGAGGTGAAGAGTATAGAGTTCTATCTGTATTTGAAGAATTGGATTGATGCTGTGCAATGGCATATGGAAGATATTATCCGCAATCCGGCTATTGAGCCGACTGAAGGATTGGTGATCAAACGACGGATTGACAAATCCAATCAAGATCGTACGGATCTGGTTGAGTTAATTGACAGTTTCTTTTTGGATCAGTATAAAAATGTGAAAGTCTTACCGAATGCAAAGATCAATACAGAGAGCCCAGCATGGGCGATTGATCGATTGTCCATCTTGATCCTGAAGATTTATCATATGCAACAGGAGGTAGATCGTTCGGATGCGACTCCTGAGCATAAGGGAAAATGTGAAGAAAAATTGCGCATACTTTTGGAACAAAAAAAGGATTTATGCGTGGCATTGGATCAGTTATTGGCAGATATCGGTGCTGGACGTAAATATATGAAAGTCTATAAACAAATGAAGATGTATAATGATCCGGCCTTGAACCCAGTATTGTACGGTAAAAAATAATGGCAAAGGTATTAGTAATACGACTCTCGGCTATAGGCGATGTCGCTATGACAGTGCCTGTCATTTATTCTGCCGCCAAAGCTAATCCGGAAGATTCCTTTACTGTTTTGACTCAAGCTTTTTTGATGCCCCTGTTTATGAATCGTCCACCTAATGTGGAGGTTATCGGTATTAATACAAAGGGGGCTGAAAAAGGGCTTATCGGGTTGTTGAAATTTATCTCGGCATTGTTGAAATTCGATTTTGATGTTATCTTGGATTTGCATAATGTGATCCGTACGATAATAATCTGTACTTTTTTCAGATTGAATGGTAAGCGTGTGTTTGTGTTGGATAAAGCGCGGAAAGAACGTAAAAGATTGACTGCAATTAAAGGCAAACGACTTTATCCTCTTCGTCCGGTTATAGTCCGTTATGCCGATGTGTTTCGGGCTGCTGGGTTGAACTATACAGAAACGTTTACATCTCTTTATGAAGAATTTCCTGCCGAATTGTCTGGAATGGCCTCCGTTGCTGGAATTAAAAAAGGCAAATGGATCGGTGTTGCTCCATTTGCCAAACACCGAGGTAAAATTTATCCAGTGGACGAAATGGAACAAGTCGTTGCCTGTTTGTCGAAATGTGAAGATTATACTGTTTTTTTGTTCGGAGGGCGAGGATATGAGGAGGCAATCCTTGAACAATGGGAGTTTCAATATCCACGTGTTAAAAGTGTTGTAGGTAAATATGCCTTGGATAATGAGTTGGCGTTAATCAGCCAATTGGATGTGCTATTGTGTATGGATTCTGCAAATATGCATTTTGCCTCTTTGGTAGGTACACGAGTGATTTCGATTTGGGGAGCGACGCATCCTTATGCCGGTTTTTATGGTTATCATCAAGATTCCGGTGATGTTATTCAGGAAAATTTACCTTGTCGGCCTTGTTCTGTATTTGGGCAGAAACCATGTTTGCGCGGTGATTGGGCGTGTATGACACTGATAACACCGGAGAGGATTGTTGAAAAGGTAAAGGCATCAATAAAATAGTAAAGAGAAAACTACGATATCATGAGGGTCTGTTATTTTTCAAAATGTTATAAAGAACTATATAGTGCGGGAAGTAAAGCAAAGACCGATATGGAACAGATTATGTGCGATTTAGGATATCGGAATATCGGGTTTCCTTGTCTCGTTTGTTCGAATAAGATACTTGGCTTTGTCATAACTTTGCTCAGTATGATTAAAGTTTGTTTTAAGTTAAGGTCAGGTGATATTTTGATTATACAATATCCTTTGAAAAAATATTATACGTTATTATGTAATATAGTGCATTATCGAGGAGCTAAAGTTATAACCTTGATTCACGATTTAGGCTCTTTCCGACGGAAAAGATTGACAGTCCTTCAAGAAATTGATCGTCTGCAGAATTCTGATTATTTAATAACATTGAATGATTCGATGTCTGCTTGGTTACAAACTAAGGGGTGTGAAGTCCCGAAAGGAGAACTGAAGATTTGGGATTATTTATCTCCAGCCATTGTCTTAAACAAAATAGAACCAGCTACTGACTATACGGTTGTTTATGCAGGCGCGTTGGGATATAATAAAAATCGTTTTTTATATGAGTTGGATCGTTTACCTCGTCAATGGCATCTGAGTGTGTATGGTAAAGGATTAGAAGCTGATAAGATTCTCAATAAAGAATATTTCTCATATAACGGCTTTTTGCCGGCAGATCAATTGATATCTTCGGTACAGGGTGATTTTGGCCTGGTTTGGGATGGAGATTCTTATGAAGCATGTACTGGCAACTATGGTGAATATTTACGATATAATAATCCTCATAAAGTCTCTTTGTATGTCCGTTGTCATCTTCCGCTTATCATTTGGGAGAAGGCTGCATTGGCTCCTTTCATAAAAGAGAAGGAAATAGGTATTTGCATAAATTCTTTGGAAGAACTGGATGGTAAATTGGAGAAATTGACGGTGGATGATTATTTTAAGATGAAATCTCGGGTGATTGAGATAAGTAACTTGTTGTCTGTAGGATATTTTTTTACTAAAGCCTTGGATGAGGCTGTTAAGTTTCTGACAAAATCGGATGTGGCAGATGAAGGTCGTAATTAATCCTAAATACACTTTTCTCACTGATTTTATTTATCATCTTCCTGGATGTTTTTTCAAGGACGGTGAGACTATATACCAAGGACGTAATATCCTTAAAAAGTACGATATACAAGGATATCATTTGATAGTCAAGAGGTTTAAACGTCCTAATATAATAAACCAGATTGTATATTCTTTTTTTCGTAGATCGAAAGCATGACGCTCTTTTGACTATTCGCTTGAAGTTCAGAAGCGTGGATTTGGAGTTGCAGATCCTATTGCATATATTGAGATAAAGCACGGAGGTTTACTTACCGATAGTTATTATATATCCTTATATATGGAAAGGATGGAAGAACTTCGCGAGTATATGGCTGTGTATAGAGCAGAAGATCGAGAGCTCAGACTGGCTTTTGCATGTTTTACGGCACAATTGCATAAGGCGGAAATATTGCATGTCGATTATTCCCCTGGCAATATCCTGGTAAAGAAACAGGCTGGTTCGTATGTGTTTGCGTTAGTGGATGTCAATCGGATGAAATTTAAAAGTATTTCAGTTGTTGATGCTTGTAAGAATTTAGCTCGTTTGGCAACATCCCGTAAAGTTTTGGATGAAGTGGCGTGTGAATATGCCTCTCAGCGGGGATGGGATAGTTTGGAAATAATGCGCTTGATGGGAGAATATAGTGATCGTTTTTTCAAGAATTACGCATTTCGTCTTGGCAATAAAGCGTGGCGAAGAAATGGGGGAAGTTGTTTTGCCCTTCCTTCTTTTTTCTATAAAGCATATGATCTGTTAAGTTGTTGTAAGTTACTTCCAGAAACGACACGCAATGTTTACCATCATAAACGGATTTGGGTTTATGATGATTATTTGCGTCCGTTTGATTTTCGGAAAGTGTTTCCTGAAAGTCTTCAAGACTGAGTTTTAGTATCTAATTTTGATTTGGAACTCCATTCCGTGATATGTGTACAATGGCTAATGTAGTATTGTTCTTCTTCGGACAGATTCGAAGAGTCGTTATACCAAGGCAAATGTTCTGCTTGGTAGGGATATGCTGTTCGGTAAGCTTCGACTGAACGGCTTCTGCTCAATCCGACACGAGGGCGATAAAGGGCGAAGGTTGTATCTATTGGTGCTCTGTACAGACCTCCTTCGGCAGGTTTGAGATAATATTGTTTTTCTAAATTGATAACTTCTTCTTTGTGTATATAGGAATCGGGGATATTATCTATTCGTAGGGAAAAACCGATCTTGCGGGCGAATGGATGTTTTTTTAATTCTTTAAAAAAATAGTCGATGAAGTCTTTAGGGCAATAATCGGAAGGGATTACATCCGAATCTGTATAGATATAATAGTCATTGCAGAATCTTTTTTTTAAAGGCGATTTCCAAAGTGCTTTAAAGCCTAAGTTTTGATTGAGATGGAATACTGTAAATGGGCAGGTTTTGTAATATTCCAGCAAAGGTGGATAAGTCGATGCATTATCCAGAATGTAAATATTGGTATATCCACAGGCAGTCAATGTTTCTGTTAACAGCCGTAAGGTTGTGAGACGATTAAAATTATTGATGATAATAGGAATCTCTTTGGCATCTCTAATTAGAGATGGACTTATTATTTCTCGAAGGAAATAATAGTAAGAGCCGATATTGCATGTTAATGTTTTGAATATACTCATATAATTTTGATGAACAGGTTGTTAATATTATTGTAAAGGAATAAAATCCATCCAGAATTTTTTCATCTTACGTTTATACCAAGAATGGCAACCGAAAGGTAATTGCCGGTTGTTTAATTTGTAGCAATAACCTGGATATTTGTCAAATGAAAAGCGAATCGCTTCTTTTACTTTGGGATATGTGAATCCGTTTGCTTCCGTTGCCCAAAAAACATCTTCATTGTAAAGATGATATCGCTTTTGCGCCAGATAGTGATCGATTCGTTCGTTTTGTTCGCAAGTTATCCGATAATGACTGGCTACTTTTCTCAGAGATAGGCCACCGTTGCCGATTTTGCCATATAGATCTTGCTTGGAGGGTTTCCCTCTGAATTTATGGTAAGAATGTATCAAATGCATGATTCCGGAAATGACGGGTAGTTTATAGACTGGACGTTGCAACCAAGGTGCGCCAATATAGTCGTATCCCTTATTACACCATTCTCTCAATTCGTCGCGAAAAACATAAGCGTCCAACTGATAGATCAAAATATAGGTACAATCTAAAAAACTTTCATAAAATTCTTTAGCCAGCATGAGCCGGTTATAACCACTGATCCCTTTGAAATAAGAATCTGCGAATGAAATAAATGACAACTTAGGAAATTCGGTCACTAGTTCTGACAAGTCTAAATGGTTGGGTTTGATTACGACTAATGGATACATTCGTAATATTTTGTATGCTTGTGATAAAGATTTTCTTTCTTGTTGGGACAGAGAGGCTTGGTAAATAGGTATAACAACTTTCACTAGATTCATATGAGCCTTTTTGTTTATGTTTAATATATATATATAGTATATACACAAAGATATGAATAATTTACAAAATTGAATGGGGGAAATGTTTTTATTATAATTTATTATATATCTGCTATATGATAGTCGTGAAAAATATTGTAATTTTGTAATATACATTCAATGCATTGATGTATAGTTTCTTATGGATGATTTGGATTCTTTATGTACGATGTGTTGATGATTTTGTATTGATTATTTTTGAAAAAGAGTTTATGATTCCAAAGATTATTCATTTATGTTGGTTCAGTGAAGAATCTTTTCCTGTTGAAATAAAAATTTGTTTGGCAAGTTGGAAACGTATATTGCCGGATTATACGATAAGGTTATGGACATATGCAGATGCATTGGCAATAGGTTGTGATTATGTCTCGGAGGCTCTGTCTGTTAAAAAATGGGCTTTTGCAGCAGATGTTATCCGTTTTTATGCAATCTATAAAGAAGGCGGAATTTACATGGACAGTGATATGCTTCTTAAAAAACGTTTTGATGAATTTATCCCGGAGCATGGTTTTGCAACTTTCAACGAATGTTGGGGAACAGTCCTTTTACAAGCTGCTTTTTTGATAGGTGAGCAGGGTAATTCTTTTTGCGAAGAAGTCTTTAGTTATTATAAGCAGCGTCATTTTTTATTGCCCGATGGTTCTTTCGACATGTTGATCTCTCCCAAAATAATGGTGATGGTTGCTGAAAAAAGAGGATATAAAAGGGAAGATATTGAACAACATTTAGGAGAAGATGTCGTTATTTATCCAGGATGTTATGTTTCTCCCTGTAAGAAAATTCAGTATCCCGAGGCTTTTGCTTGTCATCAAGTGTATGGGAGCTGGCGGAAACATCGTTTTGGCAGAAAAGTGGAACGTTTTCTGAAACATGCGTACCTCGTGATTCGTTTTGCGTTATTTAAACGATAAGTATAGAAGATTGAATAATTAATGGAAAATATAAAACTTGCCGTTATCGGCCTCGGATATGTCGGTTTGCCGTTGGCACGGTTGTTTGCGACGCGTTATCCTGTGGTCGGGTATGATGTGAAGCGGGAGCGGGTAGCAGCCTTGATGGAAGGGCGGGACGCGACGCAGGAAGTATCGGATGAATTGTTGAGGTCCGTGCTACTGCCCCGGTTGCCGGAGGAAGGTGAGGCGGGATTGTTTTGTACGTCCGATGCGGAACAGCTCCACGGATGTAATTATTACATTGTGGCGGTCCCTACGCCGGTCGACTTGCATCATAGCCCTGACCTGACACCTCTTTATTCGGCCAGTGAAACGGTAGGGAAGGTCTTGGGCAGAGGCGATATCGTGATCTATGAATCGACAGTCTGTCCTGGTATAACGGAAGACGAATGTGTTCCCATTCTGGAGAGAACGTCCGGATTGGTTTTTAACCGCGATTTCTTTGCCGGATATTCGCCGGAGCGTATTAATCCGGGAGACAAGGAACATACGGTGGAGAAGATTATGAAAGTGACATCTGGTTCCACTCCCGAAGCCGCAGAGAAGGTCGATGCCCTATACCGATCGGTTATCCAGGCTGGAACCTTTCCGGTATCCAGTATCAAAGTGGCGGAGGCAGCCAAAGTGATCGAAAACTCCCAGCGTGATATCAATATCGCTTTTATGAACGAACTGTCGAAGATTTTCCATCTGATCGGTATCGATACGAACGAAGTGCTGGCGGCAGCTGGGACGAAATGGAACTTCCTGCCTTTCAAGCCCGGTCTGGTCGGAGGGCATTGCATAGGGGTTGATCCTTACTACTTGATCCGTAAAGCTGAGGATTACGGTTTCCATCCGGGACTGATCCTGTACGGACGTCGTATCAACGATACGATGGGCGAATATATTGCCGGTCGCGTCGTGAAGTGCATGATCAAAAAAGATGTTCCGGTGCGGAATGCGGAAGCACTGGTTTTAGGCTTTACCTTCAAGGAAAACTGTCCCGATGTGCGTAACTCCAAAGTCGGTGATGTCGTTCGTTATCTCGGTGACTACGGTATCAACGTGACGATCTGTGATCCTTGGGCACGTCCGGATGACGTCCGGCGCGAGTATGGCTTGAATGTCCTGTCCGCTTTGCCGGACAAGAAGTTCGACGTTGTCGTCTTGGCGGTCGCCCATACCGATTTCCTGTCACTGGACATTCCGGAGCTGGTAAAGGAGCACAGCGTGGTATATGATGTGAAAGGCTGTCTGAATCCGGCTTGGGTAGATGATCGTCTGTGAGTTATTTCCGTCCGAAGTCTGCCGGGATCTCTCCCCATTCCGAAGTTTCCCATTTTAGGATAGGAGTGGTATAGGTATTGGTTTTGAGCCACTTTTCAGCTCGTTCGATCATATCGAAGATCGGTTCGTTCTCTGGTACGCGCTCTAAGAGTGTCTTGCATTTCTTCTTTTTTACCCAACCGATGGCGTTCCGACTGTCCGAATAGATCGGAAGGTTGCTTCCTTTCTGTTTCAGTAGGGCAAGTCCGTGTACCAAAGCCAAGAATTCACCTATGTTGTTCGTCCCTTTTTTTAACGGCCCGATC
>ERZ779978.643-NODE-643-length-10934-cov-2.60024_pt1 | contig 10934 bp, 8 predicted proteins | sample MGYA00511938_ERZ779978 | MGnify/ENA primary metagenome ERZ779978 (study PRJEB29588, sample SAMEA2153557) | human gut metagenome | biome: human gut; feature: human-associated habitat; material: faeces | place: Denmark | collected 2008/2010 ...
ATTGTCAGGGATGATGGCCACCGTCCGGATAATGTCGGAGATCAGCGCCGACCGTTTGATCGGATCCGTTCCTGCATCGTCCAATAGCAGGCGCGTTTTGAAACGGATGAAATCGGTTTCGTTCTGCCGGATAAACTCGGCAAACTGGCTCGCGTTGTGTTTGCGGGCAAAGGAGTCGGGGTCTTCTCCGTCCGGAAGGAGCACCACTTTCACATTCATGCCGTCCTCCAACAGCAGGTCGATACCACGCAAGGCAGCTTTGATACCGGCTGCATCACCGTCATACAAGACCGTGATATTGCTAGTGAAGCGATGTATCAGGCGGATCTGTCCTTGTGTGAGGGCTGTACCCGATGAAGCGACCACGTTTTCGACCCCTGCCTGATGCATGGAAATAACATCCGTGTAGCCTTCCACCAAGAAGCAGCGGTCAGCCTTTACGATCGCCTGTTTGGCGAAATAGATCCCGTAAAGCTCGTTACTCTTATGGTAAATCTCACTTTCGGGCGAGTTGACATATTTGGCTGTCTTTTCGTCTTTCTTCAGGACACGTCCTCCGAAAGCGACGACTTTTCCACTGAGCGTATGGACCGGAAAAATGACACGCCCGCGAAAACGGTCGTTCTTTTCCCCCGCCGTTGTCGTAGGCGATCACCAAACCTGTCTTTTCGAGAAATTCTTTTTTGTAACCGCTCTTTGTTGCGGCTTTATACAGGGCGTCCCGTTGGTCGAGGCTGTAGCCTAACTGGAATTTGCGAATGGTATCTTCCCGGAAACCACGTTCGGCAAAGTAGCGCAGGCCGGCGGCTTTGCCTTCCTGGTGTTCGTAGAGCTGGGTCGTGAAGTATTTCTGCGCCCAGCTATTGACGATCAGCATGCTTTCGCGGTCGCTGCGCACCTGCTTTTCGCGTTCCGACAGTTCCCGTTCCTGTATTTCGATGTTGTACTTTTTGGCAAGGAAGCGAAGCGCATCATAATAAGAAAGCTGCTCATGCTTCATAATGAAGTGAACAGCCGTACCCCCTTCGCCGCAGGCAAAGCATTTACAGATATTCTTTGCTGGCGACACATAGAAAGAGGGGGACTTGTCGCTATGGAAAGGACACAACCCTACATAGTTTATGCCTCGTTTCCGAAGGGTAACGAATTCGGAAACAACGTCCACAATGTTTGCAGCATCCAGTATCCGGTCTATGGTAGGTTGATCGATCATAAATCTTCTTACTTTTTATGTACAAAGGTAAGAAGATTTGTGATTTTTGAATTATATAATGACAACCTGTTTCTCTATTTATAATTTTGTCTCGTCCTGAGATAGGTTGACTGTGTGTTAAAAAATCCTATTATAGGTTGTCTATAAAAACAAAAAACAGACAAACCGTGTTGATCCATGTAATTTGTTTTTACACGTTCCTTGAAGTCTTAAAGTTAGCTTTCTTAACACCATGATGCGTATATTCTAAGATAAATACTTACTTTTGCGTCTGTATCTGATAACATGAAAAAGAAATGAAACGAATACTACATTTGATTTTGATCAGTTGTTTGTGCCTCTCGGCGGCAGCACAGAAAAACGCTCCTAAATGGATGAACAAAGCCAAGAGAGCGGTCTTTACAATTACCACTTATGGAAAGGATGGAAATAAGCTCGCAACTAGTACGGGATTCTTTATTTCCGAAACAGGCGAGGCTGTCTCTGCATACAATATCTTTAAGGGTGCCGAGAAAGCAACAATCACAGACTTTGAGGGAAAAACATTTCTGGTTAAGAATATCCTGGGTGCAGACGAACTGTATGACGCTGTAAAGTTTCAGGTTGAAGTGCCGAAGAAAGCTGTTTTCCTGCCGATTGCTGCTGAGCCGGTGGCAAACGGGACGAATGCCTATCTGCTATTATACTCTACCGGCAAGAACGCCACCTTTAAGTCTGGTGCTATTACCGAAGTAAGTAAGCTGAAAGATCCGTATAAATATTACAAGATGGCAGTCGCATTGGAAGAAAACGAACTCAATGCTCCGTTGCTGACTCCCGAAGGTGAAGTGTTCGGGCTGGCACAAGCGGATGCAGGTGGAAAGAAAGATATTTGCTATGGTCTTTCTGCTGGATATGCAGGTAGCTTGTCAATAGGGTCTGCTGATTATCTGAGTTCTGCATACCGCAATATCAATATACCGAAAGGATGGCCGAAGGAACTGGACCAAGCAACCGTAGCTCTTTACTTGATCAGTGGCACGCAGGACGCAAAGGCACGCTTGGAAACGGTCAACGATTTTATCACCACCTTCCCGGATGCTCCCGACGGTTATCTGAACCGTTCTGATCTTTATGCCTACAATCGTGCGGAATTGGCTAACTCTATGGCTGAACAGGCAACCTATTTGCAAAAGGCACTGGACGACATAAAAACCGCTTCTAAATGTAGCGATAAGAAAGGTGATTTCTGGTATAATCAGGCTAAGTTGATCTACGGTGTTGCTTCGGCCGATAGTACGCTGACTGATCCAGCTTGGACAATCGAAGCCGCTATGGAGGCTTTGGACAAGGCGATCGAAGAGGATAACCTGCCAGCCTATCACCAATTAAGAGCGGATATCCTGTTCAATAAAGGAGAGTTCCAGCAGGCATTCGATGAGTACATGATCGTTAACAACAGCGATGTCGCCTCTGCTTCTTCTTATTATTTGGCTGCAAAGGCAAAGGAACGGGTTACCGGTTTTAATATCGGTGATGTTATCGACCTGCTCGACAAGGCGATCGAGAAATGTGGGACAAATATGAATGCCGAGGCGGCAGCTTATGTGTTGGAACGGATCAATTGGCGCCTGCGCCTTGCACAATACACGGAGGCTATCGCTGATTATGACCTCTATTATACACTGATTGGTGGACAGGTGCTTCCGAACTTCTTCTTCCTGCGCGAACAAGCCAAGTTCCGTGCGGGTGACTTGGAGGGAGCTTTGAAGGATATCCAGGCTGCTATACAGGGAAGTCCCAGCACGCCCGACTACTATGCGGAAGAAGCTTCCATCTATGTTCGCCAGCAGAAGTATGAAGATGCACTGAAAAGTATAGAGAGGGCAATCGCGATTGCTCCAGATTTCGGAGCCTGTTATCGTTTACGGGGCGTTTGTTACGTCCGTTTGAAGAAGAAAACAGAGGCTTGCGAAGCATTCAACAAAGCTAAAGAATTGGGCGATCCGCTTGCTGGAAAGTTGATAAAGGAACATTGTAAATAAGTGAGTGATATGAAGAAGCTGATGGATGTATTGCCGTTGCTGCTTGTCGTTGTCCTGCTGTTTGGTACGGCTTGTCAGAGCAATAAAAAGAAGGATGCGGAGAGCGTGAATGTAACGTTGTTCGATAAGGATCTGCCGGAGATCAAGACGCTGGTCAACGGAGAATGGGAACTGGTGAGTGGCAAGAACGCCCGTGAGTTCTGCGAATATGAGAATACTTTCATCAAGTTTGCAGACGACCAATATGTCTGGACGGAGGACGGCAAAGCCGAACCGGGGGCTTTGAACTGGCGCAAAGCGGATACGGGGGCCGGATATGAAGCCTATCTGATGGATGTCTTCTACGAGACCAACCCTGCCTATCCTGTGTCTATCAAAGGAGACACTCTTATCCTGCAAGACTGCTCGGAAACAGGATATAAATATACTTTGGTTAGGAACTAGCTTGCGTGAGGCTGTAAATTAAACTGTGTCAGCAAGGAACAAAGTATTAACTTTGCTAACACAGTTTAATTTACAGCCTCCGTTACCAATTAATTTTTCTTGTTCGTGATTATGTTCTGTAAAAACCTCAAACAAACTTTTCTCTTTCAGAGATTCGATCTTTTCTTGATATGCCTCACATAGAAGTTTAGCAGTGATGATAAAACCTCTACCCAACAATTCCGCTTCTTTCTGATACAGTTTGGCTTTTACGGCTTTCAGGTAGTTGTTGAGACTTTTGGCTTCCTCATCTTTACCTTTTACTTGTTGTTTGGTTTTATCCCAAGATGTGGCTTTTACCTTTTTGCCAGTAGAAAAGCCACATCTTTCACCATTTACGGTAATCAATACTTCAATAATTGTAGTACCGTCTTTTCTAACTCTGTTTTCTCTTATAAAAAAGAGAGTGGAAAATGAACTTCTAACCATTTGTTTAATCTTTAAATTAGACATTTAGAAGTCCTTTGAATAATCTGTATAATGCTATGTGTTAGATTGTTATGTTAAAATTTGCAGCCATTTTGGGAAAAATGGAAAATGGCTGTGATTTGGCTGCAAAATATCTTCAATTTTACTCGTTTCAGAAAGGAAAAACGGTGAATCTTTCCTATGGGAAAAAGAAGGTGATAGAAGAAATTTTGAGTATTTCTTATAACCAGTTTAAAGAAGTATTTGATTGGGCAAGAAAGAAGAAGCATATAAGATATTTCAATAAACAAAAAAACTCCCGTAACCATAACGATTACAGGAGTTTATATATTTAGAAATAACTTAAATTACTTCTTCATAGCTTCCTCAATAGCAACAGCTACAGCAACCGTAGCACCTACCATCGGGTTGTTACCCATACCCAGGAATCCCATCATCTCAACGTGAGCAGGTACGGATGAAGAACCAGCGAACTGAGCGTCACCGTGCATACGGCCCATTGTGTCCGTCATACCATAAGAAGCAGGACCAGCGGCCATGTTGTCCGGGTGCAGGGTACGGCCTGTACCACCACCTGAAGCTACAGAGAAATACGGGTGACCGTTTTCCATACATTCTTTCTTGTAAGTACCTGCAACCGGGTGCTGGAAACGAGTCGGGTTAGTTGAGTTACCTGTGATAGACACGTCAACACCTTCTTTACGCATGATGGCAACACCTTCGCGAACGTCGTCAGCACCGTAGCACTTAACTTTTGCACGCAGACCGTTTGAGTATGCTTTTTCTTCGATTACGTTTACTTCACCAGTCATATAGTCGAACTGAGTTTGAACGTAAGTGAAGCCGTTGATACGGGAAATGATTTTAGCAGCATCCTTACCTAGGCCGTTCAAAATAACACGCAACGGTTCTTTACGAACTTTGTTTGCCATTTCAGCGATCTTGATAGCACCTTCGGCTGCTGCGAAAGATTCGTGACCAGCCAGGAATGCGAAACATTTTGTTTCTTCACGAAGCAAACGAGCTGCCAGGTTACCATGGCCGATACCAACTTTACGATCGTCGGCAACAGAACCGGCGATACAGAATGCCTGCAGACCGATACCGATAGCTTCAGCAGCTTCGGCAGCGTTGGTGCAGCCCTTCTTGATTGCGATTGCAGCACCTACAACGTAAGCCCAGCAAGCATTTTCGAAACAGATAGGTTGTGTTTCCTTACACATTGTATAAGGGTCGATACCTTTAGCGTCGCAGATAGCCTTTGCATCTTCGATACCGTTGATACCATATTCTTTTAAAACCGCGTTGATATGATCGATACGGCGGTCATAACTTTCAAATAAAGCCATATTATTTTTTACTTTTTTAAATTCTTATTTACCAGAAATAAAGATATCAGAAAATTGAAAACAAGTACACCGCCGCAGCAGGCCACATAAAAAGCCATCCAGGGACGGTCCGGCTTAATCACGAAGTAAGCAATAACCGTTGCCACTGTGGTGATAGCGATCAGCCCGAGAAGGACGCGTGTCAGTGTCTTCTTATTCATTACGAGGATCGATATATTTTACAGCTTCTTTGAAACGACCGTAAGAGCCTTTGGCTTTTTCCAGTGCTTCGTTAGCATCCATACCCTTCTTCACCATATCCATGAATTTACCTAAGTGGATAAATTCATAACCGATTACTTCATCGTCAGCATCGAGAGCCATACGAGTACAGTAACCTTCTGCCATTTCCAAGTAACGAGGACCTTTTGCCAATGTACCGAACATGGTTCCTACTTGGCTGCGCAGACCTTTACCCAAGTCTTCCAGACCGGCACCGACAGGCAGACCACCTTCAGAGAAAGCAGACTGTGTACGACCGTAAACGATCTGCAGGAACAATTCGCGCATTGCAGTGTTGATAGCGTCACAAACAAGGTCAGTGTTCAATGCTTCCAACAGTGTTTTGCCCGGCAGGATTTCTGAAGCCATAGCAGCAGAGTGAGTCATTCCGGAGCAACCGATAGTTTCTACAAGTGCTTCCTGGATAATTCCTTCTTTAACGTTCAGAGTCAGCTTACATCCACCCTGTTTCGGTGCACACCAACCGATACCGTGTGTCAAACCAGAAATATCAGAAATCTGAGTTGCTCTAACCCACTTTCCTTCTTCAGGAATCGGAGCACACTGGTGGTTAGCTCCCTTCTTTACAACACACATGTGTTGAACTTCATGTGAATAAATCATAATCGCTAATTTATTATATTAAAGTGATAATAAAACTTTATGCTAATTTTAATGTAAGATCGCTTTTAAAAGACCGCACAAAGATAAAATTTAAAATTCAGCCGTGCAACAGGACCGGTTATTTCAAAACTTCTTTAATTTTATCTTCCAACTCCTGACCGTGCAGGTTCTTGGCGATGATTGTACCGTCTTTGTCAACCAGTACGGTATGAGGGATGCTGTTGACACCATAAAGAGCGGCACCGCTGTTCTGCCAACCTTTCAAGTCGGACAGTTGTGTCCAGGTGATGTTTAGGTCTTTTACGCCTTTGGCCCACGCATCGGCTTTGCTGTCCAACGAGATACCGACAATATCGAATCCTTTGTCCTTGTAATCTTTGTAGGCTTTGACCAGATTCGGCATTTCTGCACGGCAGGGAGGACACCAGGATGCCCAGAAATCAATCAGGACGACTTTGCCGTTACCGACGTATTCGGAAAGTTTGTGCACCTCACCTTTAGCGTTCGGCATTTCGAAATCAGTGAACTTCTGTCCTATGGCTACCTTTTTCAAAACATTCAGATGATCGATCATATAGCTGATTCCCGGAACGGACTTGAAAGAAGAATCTGCTTTGGAGATGATTTCATTTTGCTGCTCTTCGTCGATGTTGTAACGGAAATCGTAGAGGTTCTTGGCGGCAGACTGTTTATCTGTATGAGCCAGGATGTAGTTGACAACGGTTTCCGTAATCTTACGGTCGATCTCTTCATATTTGGCTTCCGCCTGTTTTATCAGGTTTTCATCGCCTGACTTCATATCGGCGACCAATTTGTCTATACCAGAGCGTAAGTCTTTGATTTTGGCCTGCAATTCTTTTTGTGCGTCATTTTCGGGAGTACCGCTAACAGTGGAAGTAGAATCCAGCACGACTGCTAATTTTCCGTTTTCAAGTACGAATGTTGCCATGAACGGAGCGTTTTCTCCGGGAGCGACACGCACCGGTTCAACCACTTCTTCCGAAAAACGGAGAGTACGGAGGGCAGGAGCGTTTTGTGTGCCTTTCAAAGCAAAAGATCCGTTTTGTACTAAGGCGCTGTCCAATGGTGCAGCATCTTTTACCCCATATTCATAGAGATATACATACTTACCATTCAAATCACTGTTTGAAACGGTACCGGTAATTTCGTAACCCGGTTTTTCGCTACAAGCTGCAAGAAGCAGGACGGAAGCGGCGATAGGAAGATACTTTTTCATATATTTATGTATTAAAACGATTAATACTTTATTAGTTACAGACGTTTGGTGCAAAAGTAAGAAAAAATTGACACATTATTTGCTATATTTGTGGCCTAATAATCGTTATTATGAATTTATCCTATATAGATACCAGATATGCGGCGTTTTTTCGTTTTGTAAGGGCTGTTATTGTCTGTTTGTTCCTTTTTTCTTGTCCGGTGTCTGCGGGGATTTCCCTGCATATGGCAAATAATATAGATTTGTCAAATAATGCTATCCTTGACATGTATCAGGATGAGAACGGTTATATGTGGATCGGTACCTACGACGGTTTGAATCTGTATAACGGCAAGAATACATATGTATTTCGTTTTGAACCGAATAACAAGAATACCTTATGCAGTAATATCATCAATAAAATCGTGTATGGTGGGGATGGATTTCTGTGGGTATCGACTTCTATGGGATTGAATCGGTTCTCGTTGAAAGACCGGAAGGTGACGGAGTCCTACACGGAATATCCCGAATGTTTGAATGTGGTGTCTGATTCGGCTGGTAATACACTGCTCATAAAGCAAAAAGATTTTATATCCTGCTATTCTCCCGAAACCGGCTCTTTTCAGGATGTACATGTACAGGGAATGAATGAAGAAGTATCCAAAGTCTTGTTTGCAAACGGAGAAAGGCAATTCTTTATTCTTGACGCCGATGGCTGCCTGCTTGAGATTTGTCCGGATTTTGAGTCTTTTCCCTTGGTATTGGACATAAAGAAAACTCCGATTCATGAAAAGGAAATTGACCGTGCTTATTACCTCGATGGCACTTTGTATTATGTGGATATGGAAAACCACTTTTATTCTTACCGGATGAAAGATCGCAGGAAAGAGTATCTGGCCGACCTTACCGGCTGGATGGAGCAATATGGAAAGCTTTCCCGTATCGCTTTGTTTCATTCCGTCCCCTACTTGGTTTTCAGGAACGGGCTTTTGCTAAACATCGATAATCAGGAAGAGGCATTGAGGTTTGATGTCGGGCTATTTTGTGTTTTACCTGACCGGAAGCAGGATATCCTATGGGTGGGGACGGACGGGCAGGGAGTCCGGATGTATTATGACAAGTATAACCGATTTTCAGGGATTCAACTCAAGAGTTTGCCGATTGTCGTGCGGAATCCGGTCCGTTCGATCTATACCGAGGATGAGAAAACAATTTGGTTCGGGACTAAAGGAAATGGTTTTGTGCGTGTGGAAGATTATGATTCCTATGAAAAAGGAAAAATACCAGCCGAGAAAGTCAAACACTTCACAACATCGAGCGGCTTGTCTAGTGATCGTGTCTATTGTTTCCGTAAAAGTAACTATTATCCCTGGGTGTGGATCGGGACAGAAGGACCGGGGTTGTCATATTATTCCTTAGTGGACAAGAAAGTCCATACGATGGCAAGTCTTGTTGATACAAAGATCAGATATGTCCATGCCATCCGTGAAGTGAATGATTCGACGTTATGGATGGCAACGACCGGAGATGGTTTGCTGGAAGTTGTTATTGGTAGAAAAGGGGGGGAGCTTGTGATTAAATATGTAAAGTCTTTTATCCTTGAAAAGGATGGAAAGATTTGTAATGAGTTCCATTCTATGAGTTATGATGATGAGGCTTCTCTTCTTTATTTGGGGAGCCGTGGGGGATATGGATTGGTTCGTTTTAATCTGTTGACTAAGAAATACGAATTTATTCCGATGAATAATGCCGGTAACCGGGCGGTAGGGGATGTGCTTTGTATGTGTTATAGCAAGGATTCTACTTTTTATCTGGGGGCGAGTTCTGGTATGACACAGATGAAATTACATTCTGGGAACCCGGCGGAAGTACGCCAATATAGCAGGATCGACGGTATCAAGAATGATATGGTTCACGGTATTCTGGAAGATTCTGACGGCTGTGTTTGGCTGAGTACGAATAAGGGACTTACCAAATATAATCCTCACAATCGTTTTTTTCATAATTATGAAAGTCCTGATCTGGATGTGACGGAATTCTCGGATGATGCTTATTGGAAGGGCCCTTACACGGGAAAACTGTTCTTCGGTGGGATTAACGGGGTGATATGGGTAGATCCGCAAAACGACCGGCAGGAGAATTATAAGCCGGCCTTACATTTTTTTGAAATGAAGATGGGGCATGAAACGCATAGTTTGTATGACTATACGGATCAGAAAACCGGATATGTGACCATTCCCCCTAACATATCCACATTTTCGATTTCTTTTGTGGCGACCGACTATATACACGGGGAAAACTATGAGTATTCGTACTTATTGGAAAACTATAATACATCATGGACCGAACTGCAGAAAGATAACGAGGTTGTTTTTACGAAGTTACCTTATGGCAATTATGTTTTGAAAGTCCGTTACAAGAATGATGTGTTCGATTCGGATGCCAAGGAGTATTTTTTGCATATACGGGTGTTGCCTCCCTGGTATCGCGGTTCTTGGGCCATGATTGCCTATGGTTTGGTACTGGCGACCATATGTTTGGGTATCGTGTATTGGCTGCGCCGCCGGATTGTGGAAAAACAGGCCGAAGTCGCCCGGAAAATCAGAGAAGAGCAAAAAGAAAAACTATATGAAGCGAAGTTGAATTTCTTTGCCAACATCACGCATGAGCTTTGTACGCCTTTGACTTTGATTAATGGCGTAAATGATTATATCAAGATATCCGCTGACCGATTGGCTGATGGGAAATTGGAGAAGTATGCCCGTATCCTGGGTGAGAATGTCACAAATCTGAATGAGTTGATCCAGGAAATTTTGGATATCAGAAAGATCGAGGAGGTCGGATTCAGTCATATACAGATCAAACGGGTGTCCGTAAGCAGTTTGATCCGGAAGCAATGCGAATCGTTTATACCTGTTGCGGAGCAGAACGGGATCAATTTTACCTTCAGTGATGTTGATAAACCGGTTTATTGGAATACGGATGTACCCAGTTTGAAAAAGATTATACGCAATTTGGTGTCGAATGCATTCAAGTACACGGAACAGAAAGGTACGATTGATGTTTCTGTCCGGATAGAAAATGAGTCTCTGATAATAAAGGTATATAATACGGGTAAGGGGATAGCGGAAGCTGACTTGAAAACGATTTTTGATCGTTTTCATATCTTAGGAGATTTGGATGGAAATAATTATACTCAGATGACTTCCAGAAACGGATTAGGACTTTTCATCTGCCATAGTATGGTCCAGTTGCTTCGTGGTGAGATAAATGTGGAAAGCAAGGAGGGGGAATCTGCCGGATTTATCGTTACGTTGCCTTATCTGGAGGTCGAG
>ERZ779978.648-NODE-648-length-10855-cov-3.56481_pt1 | contig 10855 bp, 9 predicted proteins | sample MGYA00511938_ERZ779978 | MGnify/ENA primary metagenome ERZ779978 (study PRJEB29588, sample SAMEA2153557) | human gut metagenome | biome: human gut; feature: human-associated habitat; material: faeces | place: Denmark | collected 2008/2010 ...
CTGTGCAGATAGAAGATTTCTTAAGAAGATTTCATAAGATAAAAGATGCGGCGGTTATAGGACTTCCAGACAGACGTTTAGGCGAGAAGACAGCAGCAATTATAGAGATTAAAGACGGAGTCAGCTGTACAGAGGAAGAAATCGAAAAGTTCTGTCTTGAGCTTCCACGTTATAAAAGACCTAAGCAGATAATATTTGCTGAAATACCACGAAATGCGACAGGTAAGATAGAGAAACCAAAGCTTCGTAAAATATATGGAGCAGATAAACTTGTTGCGATGGAGAATAAAGCATAATATGGAGAATAAAACATAATTGTGATACAGATGTAATCGTGATTATAGATTAATATGCAATATAGATATGATTATAGATAATGGAAGGAAAAGGTATGAAAGAGTTAATGTTAGGCAACAAAGCGGTTGCCAGAGGGTTATATGAAGCGGGCTGTAAGGTTATATCAAGTTATCCGGGAACTCCTAGTACAGAGATTACAGAGGAGGCGGCAGCTTACAATGAGATATATTGTGAATGGGCACCTAATGAAAAGGTTGCATTAGAGGTGGCTCACGGAGCAACACTTGGCGGTGTAAGAGCGGCGTGTGCTATGAAGCACGTAGGCTTAAATGTTGCGGCAGACCCATTATTTACAATATCCTATCAGGGGCTTAATGCAGGACTTGTAGTGTGTGTTGCAGATGACCCAGGAATGCATTCATCACAGAATGAGCAGGATTCAAGGCATTATGCAATTGCGGCGAAGCTTCCAATGCTTGAGCCATCAGACTCAGAGGAGTCGAGAGTATTTGCTAAGAAAGCATTTGAGATGTCCGAAAAGTTCAATACACCAGTCCTTTTAAAAATGGTCACGAGAGTAGCCCATTCACAGAGCATAGTTGATACAGAGGAAAGAGTTGAGCCAGATAGAGTTCCTTATGTAAAAGACCCAGCTAAAGTAATGATGACACTTAACTCAAGAAATGCACATATAAGGGTTGAGGAGAGAACTAAGGCATTGATAGAATATGCTGAAAGCACAGAACTTAACAGAGTTGAGATGGGTGAGGATACAAGTGTGGGAATTATCACAGACTCTACTTCATACCAGTATGCAAGGGAAGTATTAGGTGATAAAGTTAGCATATTAAAGCTTGGAATGATTAATCCACTCCCAGAAAAGCTTATAAAAGACTTTGCACAGAAGGTAGATAAGGTTATTGTTCTTGAAGAGTTAGACCCTATAATTGAAAATCACTGCAAACAGCTTGGAATTAAGGTGGCTGGTAAGGATACATTTCCTATATGCGGCGAGTTCTCCCAGAACCTTGTAAGAAAATGTCTTGGTATGAAAGAACCAGAGCATATTACTATAGAAGAAAATGTTCCAGCACGTCCTCCAGTTATGTGTGCAGGCTGTCCACATAGAGGAATATTCTACATTTTAAAGAAGAAAAAATGTATGGTATATGGTGATATTGGCTGTTATACATTGGGCGCAGTTGCACCGCTTAATGCAATGGATTTGAATGTCTGTATGGGAGCTTCCTGTTCAGGACTTCACGGCTTTAATAAAGCTATAGGTGAGGAAGCAGAGAGTAACAGCGTAGGTGTTATCGGAGATTCAACATTTATTCATTCAGGAATGACAGGTATAACAGACATTTCTTATAATATGAGTAATTCGACAGTGATTATCCTTGATAATTCTATTACAGGAATGACAGGACACCAGCAAAATCCAACTACAGGAAAGAACCTTCGTGGTGAACCAGCAGGAAAGGTTGATCTTGAAGCATTATGCAGGGCATTGGGCTTTAACAGAGTAAGGGTTGTAGACCCATATGACCTTAAGGCAGTTGAGGAAGCTGTTACAGAGGAGCTTGCAGCTAAAGAACCATCTATTATTATAAGCCGCAGACCTTGCGTTATGATTAAAGGAACAGTACATAAACCACCAATCAGTGTAGATGAAAGCAAATGTGTTGGCTGTAAACAGTGTATGAGCATAGGCTGTCCAGCAATTGCAGTTAAAGATAAGAAAGCACATATTGACCCTACACTCTGCATAGGCTGTAAAGTATGTTCACAGATGTGTAAGTTCGAGGCAATATAATGTTGTAAGGCGATGTATATTAGGTGTTAATGGAATAGAAAAAAGTATTAGATGTCCGATTTGTTCAAATTAGATTTGCTTGATGTGAAATTAGGCAGGGCATCTGATAATGTCGGAAATGAGGAATATGTATGAGTAATTCAGTTAAGAATATTATGATTGTTGGTGTTGGCGGACAGGGAACACTTCTGGCAAGTAAACTGCTTGGTTATGTTCTTATGCAGCAGGGATATGATGTTAAAGTGTCAGAGGTACACGGAATGAGCCAGCGAGGCGGAAGTGTTGTTACTTATGTAAGATTTGGAGATAAGGTATATTCTCCAGTTATTGATAAAGGTGAGGCTGATTATATTCTTTCATTTGAGAAGCTTGAAGCGTTAAGATGGATTGAATATTTAAAGATTGGCGGACAGATAATAACTAACACGCAGGAAGTTGACCCAATGCCGGTAATTACAGGTGCTATGCAGTATCCAGATAATATTATTGAAAAGCTTGAGAGTGCAGGTGCAAAGGTCGATGCTAAAGATTTCTTATCAATAGCAGAAGAAGCAGGGTCGGCCAAAGCGGTTAATATTGTACTTATGGGAAGATTATCAGATTATTTCAAAGACATTCCATATGAGGTGTGGGATAAAGCAATAGATGAGATAGTCCCAGAGAAATACAGAGAGCTTAATCATAAGGCATTGAAGCTTGGCAGAGGCTGAGTAAATGTAAAATAATAAAGGTAAAATGGATATACATTTGTGATATTATGGTATCATATGTATATCCATTTTGTAATATTAGTGGCAGGAGTTATTATATAGAATTAAAGAGGCTTATATGTTTAATCTAGAAGAAGAATTAAAGAAGCTCCCAGATAAGCCGGGAGTGTATATTATGCACGATAAACACGACACAATTATATATGTCGGCAAGGCTAAGATATTAAAAAATCGTGTAAGACAATATTTTCAGAGTAATAAAAATCATTCGGCAAAAGTTGTCCAGATGGTTTCACATATTGCATATTTTGAGTATATCGTGACAGATTCTGAGCTTGAAGCACTGGTGCTTGAATGTAATCTTATAAAGGAACACAGACCGAAATATAATACGATGTTAAAGGACGACAAGAGTTATCCTTTTATTAAGGTTACTATTGGAGAGGAATTTCCAAGAGTGTTATTCTCAAGAACAATGAAGCACGGAACTGGCAAATTCTTTGGACCGTACACATCAGCAGGTGCTGTCAAGGAGACAATTGAACTGCTCTGTAAGCTTTACAAGGTAAGAACGTGCAACAGGAGACTTCCTAAAGATATAGGCAAGGACAGACCATGCCTTAATTACCATATCGGACAGTGCAATGCACCTTGTCAGGGTTATGTGAACAAAGATGAATATAAAAAAAATATAGATAAAGTAATAAGCTTCCTTAATGGTAATTATTCTGAGATTATTAATGAGCTGACGAATAAAATGCAGGATTGTTCCGAGCGTATGGAATATGAGGAAGCCGCTAGATACAGGGATTTGTTAATCAGCGTTAAGCAGATCGCACAGAAGCAGAAGATAACAGCAGATGATGCAACAGACAGAGATGTAATTGCGTGCGCTATGGACGCGGAAGATGCAGTTGTACAGGTATTCTTTATAAGACAGGGCAAGCTTCTTGGACGTGAGCATTTCCATATGAAGGTTGCAACGAATGACAGCAGAAGCGGCATTTTGTCAGAATTTATGAAGCAGTATTATGGTGGAACACCATATATTCCCAATGTGATAATGACACAGGAGGAGATTGAGGATGCTGGTACAATCGCCGACTGGCTTTCAAGCAGGAAGAAGCGGAAAGTTACAATTATCACGCCAAAGAAGGGCGATAAGGAGAAAATGGTTGAACTTGCCCATAAGAATGCACTTATGGTATTAACTAAAGATGCAGAGAAGATTAAGCTTGAGGAGAAAAGGACAACAGGTGCTATGAAGCAGATAGCAGACTGGCTTGGGCTTGCTTCGATAAGGCGTGCAGAGGCTTATGATATATCTAATACAAGTGGTGTTGAGTCAGTTGGTTCAATGGTTGTATTTGAGGACGGAAGACCTAAGAAGAATGATTATAGAAAGTTCAGGATTAAGACGGTCAAAGGGCCTGATGATTATAAGAGTATGAGAGAAGTACTTACAAGACGTTTTACAAGAGGAATGAGAGAGCGTGCAGGTGAGGAAGAGACAAGGGGTTTTGCTGTGTACCCGGACCTTATAATGATGGATGGTGGACGAGGACAGGTGAACATTGCACTGGAGGTTCTTGATGAACTTCATATTAATATTCCTGTATGCGGCATGGTTAAGGACGATAACCATAACACAAGGGGACTTTACTATAATAATGTAGAAATTCCAATAGACAGGCATAGTGAGGGCTTTAAGCTTATAACAAGGGTTCAGGATGAGGCACATAGATTTGCGATAGAATACCACAGGTCATTAAGAAGCAAGAAGCAGGTAAGCTCAGTTCTTGATGAGATTGAAGGAATCGGACCAGCAAGAAGAAAAGCGTTGATGAAACATTTTCTTGATATTGACAAAATCCGTAATGCCAATGTAAGTGAGCTTATGGAGGCGGAAGGAATTACAGAAAATGTAGCGCAGAACATATATAAATATTTTCATTGATGTGTTATTTTAATGTCTTTTAATATTAATTGCACTGTGTTAAACTATTAATAATAGATAGTCAGAAGATATATAGTCTTAAGCAAGGCAATGAAATATAAAATGTGGCATAATTGCGCAGGATTGGAGTAGATATGAACGGAAAAGAAAGAGTTAATTTATTCAAGGTAATCGAGAAGATGAATCTTGTTAATCTTACACCTGATATTGATGTTAAGGGAATATGGATTCACGTTCCAGAATTTAACAGGCCAGCGTTACAGCTCACCGGATTTTATGACCAGTTCGATAATGACAGAATACAGATTATAGGTAATGTGGAATATGCTTATCTTAAGAGTCTTTCAGAAACCGAGCGTTATGAAAGATATATGCAGCTGTTATCAAGTAATATTCCCTGCCTTATCTTCTGTAGGAATTTAGAGCCGGAGGCAGAGATTATAGAGCTTGCAAAGAAGTATCAGATTCCAATATTAAAGTCTGCTGAGTCAACATCTTCATTTTCAGCAGAAGTTATAAGATGGCTTAAAGTTCAGCTTGCACCTTGCATAGTAATACATGGTGTATTAGTTGATGTATATGGTGAAGGTGTGCTTATTACAGGTGAGAGTGGTATAGGTAAGAGTGAAGCAGCACTTGAGCTTATAAAGAGAGGTCACCGTCTTGTAACAGATGATGCTGTCGAGATTAGAAAAGTAAGTGATGAAACATTAGTTGGTTCAGCACCCGGAGTTACTAAGTATTTCATAGAGTTAAGAGGTATTGGTATTATTGATGTAAAGACACTTTTCGGTGTAGAGAGTGTTAAGGAAACTCAGGAGATTGATATGGTTATCAAGCTTGAGGACTGGAATAAGGACAAGGAGTATGACAGACTTGGACTCGAAGAAGAATACACAGAATATCTTGGCAATAAAGTAGTGTGTCATTCGCTTCCAATAAGACCAGGACGTAATCTTGCAGTGATAGTTGAGGCTGCGGCTGTAAACCACAGACAGAAGAAGATGGGTTACAATGCGGCTAAGGAGTTATATAGAAGAGTACAAGAGAACCTTATGAGGGGTGATGATGAAGATGAGTTTATTTAAGGATATAGTTCTTGGCATTGATATAGGTGGAACAACCTGCAAATGCGGTGTGTTCACAACAGATGGCACGCTTGTATACAAGGATGAGATACCAACAAGGAAAGATGATGGCGGAAGTCTTATTTTATCAGACATTAAAGAACATATTCCAGAGCTTGTGAAAGCGGCAGGACGAAGCTGTGATGAGATTAAAGGTGTTGGAATAGGTGTTCCAGGTGCAGTAAGAGAAGATGGAACAGTCAACAAATGTGTTAATCTTGGCTGGGGTGTATTTAACGTTGCACAGACTTTTAAAGATATGACAGGCTATGAAGTTAAAGTTGGCAATGATGCCAATATGGCGGCACTTGGTGAATACTGGATGGGAAGTGCGAAAGCATATTCAAGCGTTGTATTAGTTACAATAGGAACAGGTGTTGGCGGCGGAGTTATAATTGACGGTAAGCCAATATGCGGATACAATGGTGCTGCGGCAGAGATAGGACATCTGCCTATAGTAGAGGAGGAGACAGAATACTGTAACTGCGGTAATAAGGGCTGCCTTGAGCAGGTGGCATCAGCAACAGGCATAGTCAGAACAGCGACAAGAATGTTAAATGCAACCGATGAGCCATCGGCACTTAGAGCACTTCCTTATATATCTGCTAAGGCAGTATTTGATGAAGCTAAATCAGGAGATTCGTGTGCCATAAAGATTGTTGATTATGTATGCAGATATTTAGGAAAAGGCATTGCCTGTGCTTCTGCTATGACTGATACAGAGGTTATATGTATTGGCGGCGGAGTATCAGCGGCAGGTGATTATCTTATAGAAAGAGTTGCTAAGTATTATAAAGAATACGCATTTCACGCATGCAAGAATACTAAGATAGTCAGGGCTGAACTTGGTAATGATGCAGGTATGTATGGAGCTGCCAAGCTGGCATTAGGTTAATATAAAAGATTGGAGAGTAAGAAGCTTATGGATAACAATGAGCTGTTAGATAATCTTAAATTAATTGTGGGTGACACACAGGTAAGAACTGGTGAACCTATGAATATTCATACTACATTTAGAATCGGAGGCTGTGCAGATTATTATGTACAGCCATCTTCTATTGAGGAGTTACAATCATTAATTCGATTTTTGAATAAATCGGACATAGAATACTGCGTTATAGGTAACGGAAGCAACCTTTTAGTATCAGATAAAGGAATAAGAGGAGTTGTAATACAGCTTTCAGATACATTTGACGAGGTAGAATATATTGATGATGTTACTGTAAAGGTTATGTCAGGAATGATGTTGTCAAGACTTGGTAACAAGCTGGCAGATAAGGGACTTGCAGGCTTTGAATTCGCAACGGGAATACCGGGAAGCGTAGGCGGTGCAGTTAGAATGAATGCAGGTGCATATGGTGGAGAGATTAAAGACATAATAGTTAGTGCCGATGTACTCGACCGAAGCGGCAGGCTTATAAGCCTTAGCAGGGACGAACTTGAGTTAGGTTATAGAACAAGCTGTATAGCGGCTATGGATTATATAGTTGTCAGTGCTGTGTTCAGATTACAGAAAGGTGATACTGACACAATAAAGGCACTTATAAAGGAACTTGCTGTTAAGAGAAGAGCTAAGCAGCCTTTGGAATATCCTAGTGCAGGAAGTACATTTAAACGTCCACAAGGCTTCTTTGCAGCTAAGCTTATAGAAGATGCAGGACTTAAAGGAGTGTCAGTTGGCGGAGCAATGGTTTCAGAGAAACATTCTGGTTTTGTTGTTAATACAGGCAATGCAACAGCAAAGGATGTGTGTATGCTTACTGATATGGTTAAGGATAAAGTTAAACAGCAGTCAGGTGTAGATCTTGAACTGGAGGTTATAAAGCTCGGAGATTTTAGTTAAATGCCGTGGAGGAACTTATGAAGATAGTTATTGTAACGGGAATGTCAGGTGCAGGTAAATCAACAGCATTAAATATGCTTGAAGATGAGGGATATTATTGTGTTGATAATATGCCTATATCGCTTATACCTAAATTTGCGGAGCTGGCAGACTGTCAGGAACAGGATAACGGATATAATAATATAGCATTAGGCGTTGATATAAGAAGCGGACATTCTCTTGCAGAGTTCGAGTCCGTACTTGATTATATGAAAAAACGCCAGTATAACTATAAAATATTATTCCTTGAATCTAGTGACGAAGTGCTTGTAAAGCGTTATAAAGAAACGAGAAGGACACATCCGCTTGCGAAGGACGGACGAGTTGACAGAGGTATTGAGCTTGAGAGGAAACAGTTAAAGTTCCTTAAGCAGAGGGCAGATTATATTGTTGATACAAGTACGCTTCTTACAAGAGAATTAAAGCAGGAGTTACAGAAGATAATTCTTGAACGTAAGGAGTATAACAATTTATTTGTAACTGTGCTGTCATTTGGCTTTAAATACGGAATACCAGTAGATGCAGATATTGTATTTGATGTAAGATTTCTGCCTAATCCATATTATGTTGAAGAATTAAGGCCGCTTACAGGCAATGACAAACCAATACAGTCATTTGTAATGAAAGCACCAGAGGCGAAAGAATTTCTTAATAAGGTAGATGATCTTATACAATTTCTTCTTCCTAACTATGTAAAAGAGGGCAAGTCAAGCCTTGTTATAGCTGTTGGCTGTACAGGAGGAAAGCACCGTTCAGTAACACTTGCCAATGAGCTGGCGGCAAGAATAGCAAGTACACCATATGGCTGTAAAGCTGAACATCGTGATATAGACAAAGATGCTAAGAGAAAGGGAGATAAGTAATGTCGTTTTCTTCAGATGTTAAAGAAGAATTAAGCACCAGAATTGATATGGCAAGACACTGCCAGATAGCTGAATTTGCTGCGATTATGGGAATGTCAGGACGTATCAGGAGAGCATCGGGCAAAAGAATGCAGATAGAGATGTCTACTGAGAACGAGATTGCAAGATACAAGTTTATAGTATTATTAGAGCAGATATTTGATATTGATACAGGCGATATAATATATGTTTCAAAGAGCAGTCGTGACACAACAATCAGAATAGAAAATCAGGAATATGTCGCTAAAATATTGCAGACACTTAAATGGGCTGATGAAACATTTGATAATATTGAACCTGTATTTGTTGACCCAAGAATAGTGCAGAAGGACTGCTGTAAGAAAGCATTTATAAGAGGTGCATTTATAGCGGCAGGTTCTATAAGCGATCCTAATAAGTTCTATCATTATGAAATAGTATGCGACTATGAAGAAGATGCACAGTGCCTGTGTGATATGCTTATATTCTTCGGGCTTGATGCTAAGATTACAGTCCGCAAGAATGATTATATAGTATATATGAAGGAAGGCAGTAATATAACAGATGTGCTTAATCTTATGGGAGCATATGTTTCGCAGATGAATCTCTACAATGTTATGATTCTTAAAGAAATGCGTAATGACGTGAACCGTAAGGTTAACTGCGAAACTGCGAACCTTAACAAGACGGTTGCCGCTGCGGTAAAGCAGACTAAGGACATAATATATATAAGGGATACAGTTGGTCTTGGAAGCCTTAAGGACAGCTTAAGACAGGTTGCCGAGGTAAGGCTTGAACACGAGGATATGAACCTTAAAGATATAGGTGCATTGTTAGACCCGCCTGTTGGCAAGTCGGGTGTCAATCACAGACTCAGAAAGATAAGCGAATACGCAGAACAGTTAAGACTTGAAAGAGGGGATTGACAACAAGCGTATAATAAAAATTAGGTAAGGTAAATTATTAGTTAAATGTATAGACAGAATGGAGGATAATATGACAAAAGTAGATATTATATCAGGATTTTTGGGAGCAGGTAAGACTACTCTTATTGCAAAGCTTTTAAAAGAAGGACTTGCTGGTGAGCAGGTTGTGCTTATAGAAAATGAATTTGGCGAGATAGGTATTGATGGCGGTTTCTTAAAGGAGTCAGGCGTTGAAATCAGAGAGATGAATTCAGGCTGCATATGCTGTTCTTTAGTTGGTGATTTCGGAACATCTTTAAAGGAAGTTGTTGAGAAGTACCACCCAGACAGAATTATTATCGAACCATCAGGTGTTGGAAAGCTTTCAGACGTTATTAAGGCTGTAAAGGATCTTCATATTGAGAATGAAATCCGTTTAAACAGTGCTTCAACAGTAGCCGATGCTTCTAAGGTAAAGGTATATATGAAGAACTTTGGTGAGTTCTTTAACAACCAGATTGAGCACGCTGGAACTATTATTCTTAGTAGAACACAGAATGTGTCAGAAGCCAAGTTAAAGACAGATATTGAACTTATCAGATCACTTAATAAGGATGCTCATATTATAACAACTCCTTGGGATGATATTGATGGCAAGCAGATACTTGATGCTATGGAAAATGTTACTAATCTTGAACTTGAAATGCTTGCAGAGGCAGCAGCAAAGGTTGCAGAGGAACACGAACATCACCATCATCACGATGGCGAGTGTGGCTGCGGACACGACCACCACGATGAAGAACACGAACATCACCATCATCACGATGATGAATGTGGCTGCGGACATGACCACCACGATGAAGAGCATGAAAATCATCATCACGATGGCGAGTGTGGCTGTGGACATCATCACGAGCATGGTCATCACCACGCCGATGAAGTATTTACAAGCTGGGGCGTAGAAACTCCTAACAAGTATGACAAGGAAGAACTTTCAGAGATATTAAGAAAGCTTTCTGAGACAGATGATTATGGTAACATCTTAAGAGCTAAGGGTATGCTTCCTTGCACAGATGGTAAGTGGATGTTCTTTGACCTTGTACCAGAAGAATATGAAATCAGGGAAGGTAAGCCTGATTTTACAGGAAGAATATGTGTAATAGGAGCAGAATTAAAAGAAGCTGCTCTTAAAGAATTATTTAATGTATAATTGCGGAAGTTAAAGTACTGGACAATCCGCAGACATCACAGACTGGGGGCATAAAGCCCCCGTGTTATAT